>ERZ857965.218-NODE-218-length-91649-cov-8.767059_pt1 | contig 91649 bp, 75 predicted proteins | sample MGYA00519758_ERZ857965 | MGnify/ENA primary metagenome ERZ857965 (study PRJEB31778, sample SAMEA3449381) | human gut metagenome | biome: human gut; feature: human-associated habitat; material: faeces | place: United Kingdom | collected 2010/2012 ...
TGACTTGACCATAACCTTTTATATCTGATGGCGTTTGGTATTGGAAAATCTCACAACATAAGTTCGACATTTTTATCATTCCGACATCTTTTAAAGTATGTTGTTCATTTGCGCTGTCGATAAATACGACATATGGGTATCCTGATTCTTGTTGAGTTTGTGCAATCCTAGTTAGTAACTCCCTCGGATTGATTTCCTTTTTCTCAATATCATCGTCATTAGCCAATTTATCGTACCACTCATCCATCTTGATTCCATCTAAATGAACACCGTATTTTTGATAAATTGAATGTGGATAAAATGCGTAACATTTTTCATTTTTCTCGGCAAGTTCCATAAATTTATCTGGGATTATCGCTCCTATTGAAAGTGTAGTCAGCCTTATTTTCTCATCAGCATTTATTTTTTTGCTGTCTAAAAGTGTTTCAAAATCAGGATGAAGTACATTTAAATAAACTGCCCCAGCGCCTTGTCTCGCTCCCATTTGGTTGAAATAGCTGAATGATTGCTCTAGTAATTTTGCAACACCCATAACTCCGCCGGCTGCTCCTTTTATTCCTTTAATAGACTCGCCTGATGCTCTAAGTCTAGTCAAATTAAGCGCCACTCCACCGCCAATTTTAGACAAGTGGTTTGCAGATGAAACGGCATAAGATATACCTTCACAACTATCTTCAACATTAACTAAAAAGCAAGATACCATCTTTCCACCTCTTGCCCTTCCTGCATTTAGGAAGGTCGGTGTTGCTGGTTGAAATTCTTGATTTATTAGCTTCTCTGCAATATCCTTAGCAAGCTTAGGTTCCCCATTTCCAAGCGTCAATGCAACAATTAACACCTTATCCTCGTAATTTTCTAATATTTCCTCACCATCATTACTCTTAAGCGCATAATTTTGATAAAACTTGCTCGCACTCATATAAGACTGGAATTTAAAATTTTTCGCTCTTATAAAATCATATATTACATCAATAACATACTGATCATACAAATCTAAAATTTCCTTTGAGTAGTAGTCATTTTCAACTAAATAATTTAATCTATCATTCAAATTGTCGAATTTCTTCATTTTTGGCTCTATGTAATCCTCTAAATATGATTTTAGAGCTTCTTTATCTTTATTAAGTTGATATTTTCCATTCTCATCCCTGATTATAACTTGGTTATTTAACTCTATATAATTCATCGAATTTCTCCTTTATATCTTAGTTTATACTGTCAATTTATAATTTTGCTCAGAATAATCGCTTTACAATTATTTTGAGTTTAAAGTCTATATATTTATAATGTCCATTTATCATGTATACCCACATAATTTATTTTTAATTTATTTTTTGCATTTTTTCTAAAAATAAAATACCATATATAGTATCAACTTATCTTTATATCTACTATATACTGTGCTTTTCATATTGTTTCAATTTATATAAAATAAAATAACTTATAACAAATTTAAAGGCTATTGCAGTTTTTATTTGCAATAGCCTTGTATATACTTAATTAACTTATTTCTACATCGCATAGAAGAAGTACTTTTTCGCATAATTTAAATACTCATAAATATGCTTAAGCGTGTCGTCATATTTGAATTTCTCATATTCTTTAATCAATTTATCAATCCCATCTTCAAAATAAGATTCATACTCTTTTTTATCGTCTTTCATTTCTTTAACTTTAAGCAAGAACTCGTTGATTTTGCTATAATTTGTAGCTAATAATACCCCATCAATCTCTTTATTAAGCTCTGGATTTGATAGATATTCTTCGATTTTAAAAGCAGTTAAAGTAAATTGATCCATGCTGTATAAAAGCGCATATTCTTTTGCCTCTTTGTAAGACATATTTTTATAATCCCTGTTATTTTTTATATATGATAAAATCATTTTTTCCCCCTAATTTTCCTTTTCGTAATTATAGTTATAACTAAGTTAATTTTATCATATAATATTTAAATTTCCAAAATATCTTTTAAATTATCTAACACAGCTACATGTGGGTAAGATTCAAGTTTTTCCCTTGAAGTTGTTCCTGTTGTAACTCCTACAAAATCTATTTTGGCGTTTTGTGCTGTCTGTGCATCTATATAACTGTCGCCGATGTAAAGCGGATTTTTGGCCTCCATCATATCTATCATTTTGAATAATCCCTCTGGATTTGGTTTATAATTTTCAACATGTTCTGTTCCTATTATAAAATCGATAAGTTCTCGTGAGTTTAAATTTTCAAAAATATCATTTATACGTTGCCCCCAACGAGATGAAACTATTCCTATTTTTTTACCTCTGTTTTTAAGTATTTGTAGAACTTCTTTTGCATCTCCTATAAAAACAGTATTTGGTACTGTTATCTCATCTGATTTTTCTTTTTGGTATTTTTTAAATAATTCTATTCCTTCTTCTGAATCGTCCCCTGTCAAAATTGTATATGACTCACCTATTGGAATTCCGATTGTGTTTATTATATCTTGTCGACTTGATTTTTGTAGATTCATCTTTTCAAGTGCGTATAAAAAACTTTGCACAACTGGCTCTGTTGCATCTGCTAAAGTATAGTCAAAATCAAAAATATAAGCATCGTAATTTTTCATATTGTTCTCCCTATCTCCTATTAATGTTATTTATATATTTTAAATCAATCTTTATATCTCTTAGTATTTATATTATAACATTCTTTAATCTATTTGCACTTTTTATACAAATTTAATCTTTTTTGACTTCACATTTTATTCAATGCGAAATTTTCATGCTATAATTTACTTATAAAAAATCTTTATCATAAAGACCTTTAAAAAGGTAGATTTTTTTGAAACACATATACGGAAATTATATTTATCTAAAATTTATAAATGAATATAATTTCCTATGTGTTATAAAGAAATCTATATTTAAAAATATTTAGAATTCAAGTTTTTTATATATCACTTGAATATTAAGGGGGTATACCATGAAACAGTCTATTTTTCAACTTATTAAGTCTAGGCAGTCTATCAGAACTTATAGCAAAGATCCGATTGATTCAACTGTCTTAGATAAAATTCAAAATTATATCGATGAAGTTAATAATCCGTTTAATAAAAAAATTAATATCAAGATTATAAATCCAGATAATTATCACAAGGAAAAGCTTGGAACTTATGGTGTTATAAAAAATCCTAATTACTTTTTAGTCGCTTATTGTGAGGACAAACCATTTTGTCTTGAGGCATTGGGATATACTTTTGAAAAAGTTATATTATATTGTACTTCCCTAGACCTTGGTACTGTGTGGCTTGGAGGAACTTTCAACAAAGGCAAATTCGCCAAAGCAGTTGATTTGCCAGATGGATATATATTGCCGGTTGTTTCGCCTATTGGTTATCATGGTAGTAGAAGAAGTCCTATAGGATTTATGATTGGAAATAATCATAATAAGAGAGAGCCTTTTAGTAAATTGTTTCATAAGGAAGATTTTTATACTCCTATGGCAAAAAGACAAGCTGGAATTTACGGAGATGCACTAGAGGCAGTAAGACTTGCGCCATCTTCTCGAAATTCTCAACCTTGGCGAGTTGTATTAGACGATGATGGATTGCATTTTTATACTACAAAGAATAGAGATATGAATAAAATAGATATGGGTATTGCACTTTGCCATTTGGATTGTGTATTGGAAGAGCAAAGGGTAAAAGGAAGATTTAAAATATTAAACCCCGAAATAAAAACAGATTACGAATATGTGATTTCTTGGGTGCCAGATAAATATTTTTAATAATTTAATTATGCAATTATAAACGAATATTAAAATAGCCTGCTCTTTTTATATAGAGTAGGCTATTTTTAATTAGTTTTGTTTCAAAGCTATGTAACTATTTTTTAATCTATTTACTTTATATATATTACTTAGCTGTTGCTAATTCTTGATTTAAGATTTCTTCTTTTTTATCTAACAATTCATCTGAGAATAATTGTTTTTCTACATTTTCAAAACCTATACGTTTTATTGTTTCTTCAAAACGTTCACCTTTTATTCCTTGATTTTTGTATAATAGAATAGTTTTTTCTATAACATTTAATGCTTCGTCTAAATCTGTAAATATCTTGCTTAGTGGTTTACCGATAGAGATTTTTTTACCCCATCTTCCACCAACGTAAATTTTGTATCCATAAGTTCCTTCATCAACTACTCCAAATGGACATTTTCCTACACAACGACCGCAGTTGTTACATACATTAGTGTCCCTAGTAATTTTTTTATCAACAACCTTACAAGCATGCATTGGACATACTTGTTCTATCTTACATTTTTTGCATCCTTTACATTTTTCGATATCGTGAATTGGCACTAATTGTCCTATTATGCCGACATCATTTAAATCTGGTTTCATACAGTTGTTTGGACATCCTCCAACTGCCATTTTAAATTTATGTGGTAGTGCTACCCCTTTATATCCTTCAAAAAATCTGTGGTGCATTTCTTCAGATACTTTAAATGAATCTAGTCTACCATATTGGCAAGTTGTCCCCTTACATGATACAATTGGACGGATTTTTGCTCCTGTACCGCCAGTTTCTAAACCTTCTTTTGCTATATATTTTCTGAAATCTTCTATTTTATCAAATGGTATACCTTGAACTTCTACAGATAATCTAGTTGTAAAAGTTATTATCCCATTTCCAAATAACTCTGCTGCATCTGCTAAACATCTATGTTGAGCAGCAGTTATTTTCCCGTTTACTGTTAATACTCTTGCTGAAAAATTATCAGTCCCTTTATTATTCAAAAATCCTAATCCTTTCACTCTCTTTACTTCTTCTGGGCTTATTGTTAATGCTGACATTTTATCCTCCTTAATAATATCATTTATTGTGTTTTTTTGTAAATTTCTTTTATTAAAGTGCATTTTTTGTCTTATTACATCTTGGTCATTTTTATATTTTACATATTTTTCTAACTCTTTGATATTTATTGTATCACTAAGATATGTATTTGGAAAGTTATAGTATTAAAAAAATGACATCTTAAAGATGTCACCTTAACTGATGCCTAACAGTCTTCAGTTTTTTTGTATTCAAATTTTGATCAACAAAGAGGACATTTTAAAACTGGCATTTCATCTAATTCTTCAAACATAATATATACTACTTAATTTTTTCCATTTCTTATATTATATAATTTTAGGCATAGCAAAGCTAGGCTATCTGTATTTTTCTAATAGCCTTCTCAAAATAAACATATTTGTTCAAAACTATATTTATCTATTTCTTTCTTCTTCTCGTGCCGATTTTCTTTTTGTATATCAAAATAGTTTTTTCTTTCTAATGCATTGTATATTTTCCCGTATTTAGGTAACCAAATTTCCCAAAGTATAATTTCTTCGTTACAATTACTATATATAAATGGATTTTCTCCAAAAGAGGAGTGTACATTGATTTGTACTTTAGAGTAATTTCTTCCCTCTATAGCAAATTTATTTGTAAAATGGTAAAACTAAATCTAGTGGAGTCTGAAAGATTGATTCCAACCCCTTATACTCCAACAAATTTTGGATATTGATTTTTAAAATCTATACTCTATTATCAAAGTATATAGATAATTGGTTATAAATACTGTCCCAATCTCTATATCTCATAGTCCACTTTTTCATTATATTCTGACTTGCTAGATATAGCATTTTTAATAAAGATTCGTCAGACGGAAAAGTTGATTTTGTTTTAGTTACTTTTCTGAATTGTCTATTGACGCCTATATTATATTAGTCATATACATAATAGTTCTTATCTTTTGTGGAAAACTAAAGAATGGTGAGATTACATCCCAATTATCTCTCCAAATTCTTATTGCTGTAGGGTATTTTTTGACCCATTTTTCCTCAACAATATCTAGGGCCGATAAGGCTTCTGCCTCATTTATAGCTTTATAAACAAGTTTAAAATCATTCATTACTTCTTTAGAATCTTTATATGATACATATTTAAATGTATTTCTCAATTGATGTATTATACATCTTTGTATAACTGATTCAGGGTAGCTAGCGCTAATAGCCTCCTTAAAGCCAAGCAAACCATCAACAATAAATACCAATACATCTTTAACACCTCTATTTTTTATTTTAGAATCTTCTTTTACTTTGTAATAAATGGCATCCATAAATACAAATGGGTAAACTGATCCAAGAGGTCTATTTTGCCACAGTCTCGCATGTTCAATTACAACATCAGTTATATGACTTACATACTCAGCAGATATTTCTATTCCATAAGGGTCCTTTAGATAATCGCCTATATCCTTTGGAGTTTGAAATCCTCCATCTGCTATTATTTGTCTTATTAATTCTTTGCTTAAGTTAATCATAAAAAATACTCCTTCCTGACATTGACTTATATTTTTATCATTGCCATAAAGGAGTATTTATTTCATCATAAGCACAAATTATTTTGCATTGTCGCTATGCTTATTTACATAGCAGTTTTTATCTATTTATCATTTATAGATACTTTACCAAGTCTTCTATTATCACTAGCTCCGAAATATTTTCCGTTCGAAATTCCGCCAGCCTGTACAGCTCCAAAGTAAAGTTGGTCTTTTACATCAACATATGGATATCCACAATTTGATACATCTATTATATATTCTTCACTTCTGCCGTCTTCAAGCATTAATACACCTGGTTCATAGAATATTACTCTTGATTTATTGATAGAGCTTTGTAGATCTTTACCGAAGTATAAGTCATCTACTATTATTGGCGCTAACATTTTTAATATTCTTACACCACCTGGAGTCCCAATACCCATTATATAGTCGTCTTTTTGAATTATTGTTGGACTCGTATAAGTTCTAGGTCTTTTTCCTGCTTCATATTTATTTTTTCCACTCGTACCAAAACTTTTTAAACTACAATTTAAATAGAATCCATTTACTTTGTCTTGAGAACCATAAAAATGTCCTAATGTATTTGTAGCTGAAACTACCATACCATCTTTATCAACTATAACAAAGTGTGTTGTACTTTCACTTTCATCATCTTGACTATATGAAGTCGCATGTGAGTCAATTAGTTTTTGTATATATTCATCTGTAACTAAGTTTTGTTCATTTACTTTTCTAAATGCAGGGTCAGCTAATTTCTTTCCTCTGCTATAGTGAGCTAAAGTAGTCGCTTTATCTAAAGCTTGTAAATATTGAACAGTATCAGTTAAATCGCTTGTTTCTCCCTCTTTTTCAATTATTTTTAACATTTGAATAAGAGTAGTACCTGAAAACGGTGCTGGTGCAGAAACAACTTTATATCCATTAAAGTCACCTTCAACTGGTTTTTCTTCTTTAACTTCATATGCACTTAAATCAGATAATTGCATTTTTGCTGCATTTGCTATATTTTGTCCTATTTCACCACTATAGAAGCCTACTGATCCTTTTTCTTGAATAGTTTTTAACGTATTCGCTAATTCACTTTGTACTAATTTATCGCCTTCTGCTAATAATGAACCGTCTTCTTTTACATAATCTTCATCATTTTGTAGTAATGACGCAAAAGAATTTATGGCTTTTACAGTGTCACTATTTACTTCTACCCCATCTCTTGCTAAATCCACAGAATATTGGATTAAATCAGAAATATCCATAGTACCTAGATCATTTGAAATTTTCTCCATTCCAAGTACAAAACCTGGTACAGCGATATCGCTTTGCTTTGTTGTTGCAGAAACTGGTGCTGCATCTTTATAATCGTAGAACTTATAATCAGTGCTACTTGGATCATAAATAAGCATTCCACCGCCACCACCTATACCTGATGCATAAGGTTGAGCAACTCCTAATGCATAAGAAACTGCTATAGCAGCATCTACTGCATTACCGCCTTTAGCAAGTACTTCTTCACCGATTTTTGTTGCTGTTTCGTTTGATGTACTTACTACATAATCATTATTACTTTGAACAGTCGCATTAGTATTTCCACTTCCGCTACTTGTTTTAAAGAATTTAAAATAAGCAAATGCACCAGCTGCTAATACTAATACAATAATCAAAATATATAATAAGTTGTTGGAATTTTTATTTGATTTCTTCTTTCTCTTCTTCTTTTGCATAACATCATTCTCCATATATTAATATTTTAGTAATTGATGCCATCCTCATTATTGTAGTTATTATTTTCGTCAATTGTGTTAGTTGAATTATCAGTATTATTTAAGTCTGTTGAATTTTGATCAGTAGTTGTATCATTATCTCCAGCATTGTCTTTTTGTAAATCAACTTTTATAGCATTTTTTAGAAGTAAAGTATCTGACTTAACTTCATAATCGCTATCTTTTAGACCTTTAGTTAAAGTATTAAATGTTCTGTTTACAAAGAATTTGTTGTTTGTAACTGTTGGATAACCATCTTTTATTCTAACTGGAATCATTTCAAAGCTAAGGTTTCCATCTTTGTCTACAAAGTAATTTAATACCATACTATCTTTTGTTCTACTCCATCCTTGGTCGAAAACAAAGTTACCCATACTGTAGAATATAATACCGTCTTTATATTTTTCTACAGGCTGAAGTACGTGTGGATGAGAACCAATTACTATATCAGCTCCGAAGTTTATTAAATTTCTAGCTAATTGTTGTTGTTGTTCTGTTTGGTTTAAAGCATATTCAACACCCCAGTGTATATTAACTATAACTATATCAGCATTTGCTTTTGCATCTCTAACAGCTTGATAGTATCTCATGTTTTTAGTAGATAATATACCTGCTTTTGTGTCAGTTGCTGAGAAGTTTTTAGGAACTATATCACTTACAGAAACAGTAGCGATTTTAACTCCATTTATTTCTTGTACATCGTATTTACTAGCTTCAGTTATATTTTTTCCAGCTCCTACATAATTTAAACCTGCTTTTTTTAATGTATTTACAGTACTTACTACTCCCTCACTACAGAAGTCTGCTAAGTGGTTGTTTGCTAAGTTTATTAATGTAAATCCATTATCTTTTAATAAGTTTACTGATTTTGTTTCAGCATTTATGTGTATTTCTTTATCATTTTTCTTGAAATCATCAGGATTATCTAAAAGAGCACACTCTAAGTTTCCTGAAACATAATCAGAGTCTTTCCATATACTTGATACACCATCTAGTATATCACTGTAATTGTTTTTTGCACTTTTATTTTTTATTGATCTTCCAAGCATGATATCTCCAACTACAGTACCTTTTACAATTCTTTCATCATTGTATTTGCTTGCTGAGTTTGATTTATCACTTGCGCTTGATGTTATAAAACTTGAACCACAAAGAATAGCAGCAAGAACTAATATTACTAATGTTAGTCCTTTACCTGTTATACGTTTTTGGTTTTTTATATAAATTTGTATTTTATCTCTCAACGCTAATTTTTTTTCTTCCATATAATCACCTACAACCTATATAAAATAAACTATTTGCATTATTCCATAAACTATAGCTGTCATAACAAGAGTAGATATTAAAGTTATTTTTATTCCTTGTCTTGAGTAGCAGTTTGATAATAATGCTGGAACTATTATTCCTATTCCTCTAAATTCGAATGTAGGGAATGGTGTTATTGGGTATATTGCTTCGAATATAAGTTTTAATGTTACAGCTACTATCATAGTTGCAACGAATTTTCTCTTACCATAAAGTATAACGAATTTTGGTAATATAAAGTTTACTATACCGTATGTTATGAATGAAACTAATAAAATTAATACTATTGTTATCGGTGAATCAAATACTAAAGCTAAGTAACTTGCTACTATGATTCCTCCTGGTGTTATACCAAAACTTTCAACGAATAATAGGGTTGCCACAACACCTATGACTAATGACATATAAAAATCTGTTATATACATATTTCCTCCTTAAAATAAGTTTTGAAAATTAAACTTAAATACATTTCCTAATTTTAGATTTATTTGTGGGTGTTCTGAGTAATCTTCTTCATTTATATAAATGTTAAACATTTTTTGTAATAATTCATCAGCGTCACCATGGATATTTCCAACTCCGAACATAACTCTATCTTTTGTTAAAGAATATAATTCTTTTATTAATTCATCAACTTCTAAATCTGATAAATCGATGTATTCTTTTATATTATTTAATTTTCCACTTTCTATAGCTTTTGTGATATGGTCACTACCTTCACCCATAGCTACAAGTGTAACATCATCTTGAAGGTAAGGGAAACAGTCTTCTATAAACTGATCTGTTCTGTCGACCCTATCTTCTCTACCATTGAATAATACTACTGGCCTATCTGTATTTGGTAATTTTTCTTTTATTTTATCCCATATAGCTAAAGTTGAAGATGGTTCGTTTGCTGCGAATCCATTTACAAATATACTTTTAGCCCCTTCATTTTCATACTCAGTTATTGTTGCAGCACCTGGGTCAGGGTTAGCCGCTAACATTCCTTTAAAAGCAGTTTCTTCATCTATTTTTAAAATTTCTGCAACAGCTAATGCTAATGAAATGTTGTCTTCAAATATTGTATATTTAAATTGTTCCATTAGTCCTTCTGGTATTTTTGAATTGTCAGCAACAACTATTTGTGTGTTTCTTTCTTTACATACTTTAGTGAAATATTCAACATATGGTCCGTTATCCACAACTAAATATCCATCATATGGTATAGTATTAGTAAATGCTAAAGCTATTTCATCTGTAGTTGGTCCCATAACATCTAAATGGTCTTCTAAAACGTTAACTATTACTGTTATGTTTGATTTGAATATTTGATTTTGATATACATCTTGATATTCTGGTCTAACTGCCATACATTCACATACTAATGCTTCTGCTCCAGCTTTTCTAGCTTTGTCAACAACATCAATTTGTTCTTTTATATTAGCTCCTAAACCATTACGTTGTATAACTTCCTCATCTTCTTTATTCCAGTAAATCATTCTTGGTGATGTACCAGTTGTTTTTCCTACTACTTTATAACCAGCGCTATCTAAAACACCTGTTATTAATCTTGTTGCTGTTGATTTTCCACGTATTCCATTTACATTAACTCTTATAGGTAATTTTTTTATATTTTCCTCATTTTTACGCTTTTCTTTAATTCCTAAAAATAATAATAATGCTATAGCAGCAATTATCATAGAAAATTGTATTATAGTTACTTTATCGTACATATTGGTTTCTTGTCTCTTAGACAATTATTCCCCCTTCCTGTTTTTTAATTACTTTTAAAGAATAAAATATATTGTATTAACCAAATATTCTTCATATAACATCTTTTTTTTACAATATTCCTTTTTATGCTAAGTTTACTACTCAATAATAACAATATTTTTTATATTTATCAATGCAAATTTTATTTTTAAGATATATTTATAAAATTTTATGTCGTTCTAAAATAAATATAAAAATATTAATACTTTATTTATTCTTTATAATTTAGTAACTTTTTTGTAACCTTTTTTGCTCAAAATATATTTTACCACATATTTTAAAATAGTAAATTAAAAATATATAAATATTTCTTTCATATTTTAAAAAATAATGGATAAATCGTAATTTTGCTCTTTTTTATGCATATTTATGCATATTTTTGTATGATTTTTTTATATATAAGAAAAATTATACTTATTAACAACATTAATATATATTTTTTCATACATAAAAAATAAGCCGACTAAAAAGTCGGCTATAAATGTGTATATATATAAATTTTTCGGTAACTAATTTATTTATAAATTAAGTAAATTCTATTTAAAAGTTTCAGATATAAATTCTTCTATTTCTTTAGCAGTTCCAAGTTCTAAAACTTTATCTGCGAAAGCTTTCATATCTGCTTCACTTACAGAATTTATTAATTTTCTGGCTGGTAATATAGATATTGGACTCATAGAGAATTCATCAAGACCAAATCCTAATAATATAGGTATCATTCTTTGATCTCCTGCAGATTCTCCACACATTCCAGCCCATTTACCTTCTTTATGTGCATTTTCTATAACCATTTTTATTAATCTTAATACTGCTGGATTGAATTGGTTATATAAGTAGCTTATTTTTTGGTTCATTCTATCTACTGCACAAGTATATTGGATTAAGTCATTTGTTCCTATTGAGAAGAAATCAACATGTTTAGCAAGAACATCAGATATTACTGCTGCTGATGGAACTTCTATCATCATACCAACTTCTACATCTTTTGAGTATGGGATATTTTCTGTATCTAATTCAGCTTTTACTTCTTCACATACAGCTTTAGCTTGTAATAATTCTTCTAATGAAGATATCATTGGGAACATTATTCTTAATTTTCCGTGAACACTCGCTCTATATAAAGCTCTTAATTGAGTTGTAAATATTTCTTTTCTATCTAGGCAAAGTCTTATCGCTCTGTATCCTAAGAATGGGTTCATTTCTTCATCCATTTGTAGGTAGTCAAGTTTTTTGTCCCCACCTATATCTAAAGTTCTTATAACAACTGGTTTTCCGCTCATTCCTTCAAGTACTGCTTTATAAGCTTCGTATTGTTCATCTTCTGTTGGGAAATCAGTTCTATCCATATATAAGAATTCAGTTCTATAAAGTCCAACACCTTCAGCATCGTTTTTGATTAAACCTTCAACATCATTTGGAGTACCTATGTTTCCTGCTAATTCAACATGTTTTCCATCAGTAGTAACAGATGCTTGTCCTTTTAATAACTCTAATGATTTTTTATATTCTTCAAATTCTTTTTTCATTTGAGAATATTTAGCTATTGTTTCTTCATCTGGGTTTAATATAACTTCACCAGTATCTCCGTTAAATACTACGAAATCCCCGTCTTTTATTTGCTCAGTAGCATCAGTTAAACCAACTATTGCAGCAACTTCTAAAGTTCTAGCCATTATAGCAGTATGAGAAGTTCTACCACCGATATCAGTTAAGAAACCTAAAACTTTCTTTTTATCCATAGTAGCTGTATCTGATGGAGTTAAATCATGTGCAACTAAAACAACTTCATCTTCTAATGCAGCTAAATCAACTATCTTAACCCCTAATAGATGTCTTAATATTCTATTTGTAACGTCTTTTATATCTGCTGCTCTTTCTCTCATATATTCGTTGTCCATAGCTTCAAACATACCAACAAACATTTCTTTTATTTCGTTTAATGCAAAATCAGCATTGACATTTTCAGATTTTACTTTGTCTATTGCAGAACCTAATAATTCTGGATCTTCTAAAACTAATAAATGAGATTCGAATATTTGTGCTTCTTCTTCCCCTAATTCTACCTTTGCTTTATCTCTTACTTTTTCTAATTCAGCTTTTGATATTGCAACCGCATCATTTAATCTTTCTATTTCTTTATCTACATCAGATATTGATTTCTTTTCTATTACTAATTCATTATGCTCTAATACTAACGCTTTCCCAAGTACGATACCTGGTGATGCTGCTGTTCCTTTAAACATATTTATTCCTCCTAAAATATACCCTTGATTGTAAGATATAATCTATCGTTACTTTTGCTCTTATTTTCTAAATATTATTTATTTTAATTCCTATATAAAGAAATCTTTATCATAAAAACCTTTTAATTTATTGTAGTAATTTTATATAAAAACCTGGGAAACCCCAGGTTTTATATTATATTGTATTGATTCTTATTCACCAAATCCACTTTCGATTAATTCTACTAATGCATCTACTGCAGCAGCATCATCTGCACCTTCAGCTTTAACTACTATTTCTTCACCTTGACCTAAACCTAAACTCATTATTCCCATGATTGATTTAGCATTTACAGTTTTTCCTTTAGCTAATACTTCTACTGTTGAAGTGAATTCTGAAGCTTTTTTTACAAACATTCCTGCTGGTCTAGCATGTAACCCTGTTGCGTTTTTTATTACTACTGTTTTTTCCATTGTGTACCTCCTAATTAATATACATAAAAATTTTATTTTTCTTTGGAAATATTATTTTTAGTAAAATAAAATTAAATCGGCATCTTTTTTAAACTTTGATTTTTAAAATCATTTAGTATTTTATTTATTATTGCCTTTTCAATTTTCTCTTTTTTATTTAATGAAATAATGTGTTTATTATCATTATTATCATAATCGTAATCTATTGGCTCGATTTGTGAGTTAACCAAATCTATAACTTTCGAAAAATCATATAATTTTAAAACATCTATATTATTTTCCTCAAGTATTCTCTCATATATACTATAAAAAATATCTTTATATGTAAATTCTTTTTCTAAATGTAATATATCACCAATTTGTGGAATTATATTTTCTAGCAGAACTCTAAGACTCGGTTCTCTTTTAATTTTTAAAATTTTACATATATCTTGAATCGTCTTTATGTTTAAATTTGTTATCATATCAAAACAAGTATTTTCATCGTATATAAAATCTGCATTAAAGAAATATTTTACTCCATCATATCTTTTGTAGGTTTTCATAACATCCATATATCCTAATTTAAATAATTTCTCCATATGGTCTTTATCCTTATTAAGAGATCCCCCTAAATCCATAGATGGTTTTATTACTGTAAGATTTATATCTACATATTTCTTTAAATTTTTATCTCCTGTGACATCATTCGATAATCTAAGTACTATTATATCATCATATTTTTTATTCGCCAATAACCCAACTGGTGTATTATCAGATAAAAAACCGTCTAAATAAAGTTTATCATCTAATTTATCTAGCTGAAATATTGGTAAACTTGCACTTGCAATCAAATAATCTACAAGTTGCCCCTCAGGTATATCTTCTTTCATAAGATGTTGTGGAATTATTTTTTTGTCTAAATATACAGTTACCAACCCAAAATCTTTAGATGACTTTCTTATTTTGTCTTCATCTATATATTCTTTTAATAAATTTTTTAAAGGTGTTATATCTATTCCTTCATTTTTTCTGACTCTATTCATTAAATCTACAATAGCTACAATATCTTTTACTTTAAATTCAGTATTTTTATATTTTTCATATAAATCTTCTTCTATTATCATAAAACTCTTGTAATCTTGATTTAACCATATGTCTTCCATTATGTCATAATCACCTTGTATTATAAATGCTGCATTTAGAGCACCTATTGAAGTTCCGACAATTCCATCAAACTCCATACCTAATTCCTTCAAAGCTTTATAAGCACCTAATTGGTAAGCACCTTTTGTGCCTCCCCCTTCTAAAACTAAACCTTTCATTTACATCACCTTATTGTTTTATTTAAAGTTAAAAATTCAAATAAGTGTTTTATAAATTTAAAGATTTTTTAATTCTTTCGTCTATTTTATTTTCTATGAAATCGATTTTTTTTTCAAGGTAATTTTTTTCTTTTAAGAGAGAAATTTTTTTGTCTTGTATTTTTGCAACGTTTTCATATCCATTAATTTCTAAAAAATTATTTTTAAATTCGCCTTGAACTGTTGATATTGTTAATTTTTCTACAGTTTTTCCGTTACATTCATTTATATATGTATTAAGTTCATTACTCACCATTATTTTTTGTCTTGAAAGTGATACTACTTCTTTAGATAGTGCTTCTATTTCGTCATAATTTTCGTCTTTAAATATTTTTAACTTCATTATTTTATTTGGATAATAATCGAATACCTTTTTGCCCATTTCTTTTCCGATTATTTTAAAATATTTATCGTATGTTTTTGAATTTAATAAGCCAACTAAATATTCATATGAAAACTCATTTTTATATTCATCTTTTATATAAAATGAGTAAATATCAGCACTTCCATAAGTATTATCTATATCTATTGCAAATTTATTACTTCGGGATTTATAAGGGTACATTATCTTTTTCTGTTCAAATAAATATTTTTCTCTTCCCCACTGTAATTCATACCATTTTCTATAATTTCTTCTACATTCTCTTCTATTTTGTAGCTTTTGTTTATATGGTTTTAAAAATGTTTCAACTAAAAACTCTTCTTCTTCTTCGTTTTTTATGTCGTTTGAATATATTAACATAGATTGTGAATTATTTATTATATATTTCCCAATATCTTTGTTTTTTATCCAGTTTTTTAAAAATTTTCCATTTATTTTTTGCAGATTTTTATCATTTTTATCCACAACGAAGGCCTTATCACAGCCTGTAATTATACCTTGAAAACTTTCACAAATTTCTTCTAAGAAATATTCACACTTATTTTGAATTTTATTATAAAATTCAAATTCTGCCTGTTCAACCATAAGCCAAGTATCGCCAAGGGAATCTATCTCTACATTTATTTTTTTAAAATTGTCTTTATTTATATAGTCTTCTAAATTGGCGATTTTCTTTATATTTATATTTTCATTTTTTATTTTATATAATTCTAAGCAGTTGTTTTTATTGTCTGTTTCTATTTTATGTCCAAAAATAACTATGCAACTCGCCACCCCTAGACCTGTAAATAAGTTTGCTCCTAGAAAGTCAATTATTTTTTCTATTTGAGAGTTGTTTACTAAATAACTTCTTAGATATTTTCCTGATGGACTTTGCATAAAATATCTAGGTGTTATAATCCCAGATTTTCCGTCTTGTCTTAATAAGTCTAAAATCTTTTTATAAAAACAAAAATACAGATCACCTTTATTTTTATACACCTCTTCAAATTCTTTATATAGAAATTTTTTATAGTTATTATCTAGATATTTTTGACCTACATAAGGTGGATTTCCTATTATATAGTCGAATTTATCAACTCCAAAAACCTCGCTCAAATCATTTTTTAAACTATCACCACAAAATATATTGAGCTTGTCTAGATATTCTTCGTCTAAAATCTCATCTAAATCATCATCTCTTATAAGAGGTTTGTGTTTATACGTTTCCCTTAATTCCTTTTTTAAAATTTTTTTCAGTTCATTTTCTAATATCATTAGAGCGTCATTATCTGTATCGACTCCAAAAATACAATTTTTTATAATATGTAAACCTATGTCTTCTTTACATATAAAGTCTTGTCCATATCTTTGATTTAGTTTATCTATGTTATCGTAAAACTTTTTGTAAAGCATGGTATATGCTTGTATTAAAAAATTGCCACATCCACAACTCATATCTAAAATTTTCGGATATGGATTTTGTACTATGTCGTGTTTTCCAATAGTATTATCTAATATGTACTTTACTACTACATAAGGTGTATAGTAGATGCCTCTTTCTTTTCTTGTTTTAATGTCTAACTTATTTTCATATTTTCTTGAAACTACAAAACTCCCTTCCATAATATCTCCCCCATTAGATACAATTAAATTTTAATAATCATTTTAATTAACAAAAAAGTCAATTCCAGATAGTTTTTATTTATCCAAAATTGACCCCCTTTTATTTATGATTTGTTATATAAAATTATTTTGTTTTTTAAAGTGCAAACATTATTATAATTTGTTACACATGCTTTCACCTAAAATGTCTTCGAATTTATCGTATGCATTGTTAGTTAGCATATGGTAAAGTGTTTTTAATAAATCTAGAGCTATATCTCCATTAAAATCTTGTGATAAAGCCACATATGGTACTTGAACTAAAAGTTCATCATTTCTGTTTAAAACAAATTTTTCTACATTATGTAATCCATTTAATTCATTTATTAATTTTATTATTATGTCTTTTTTAGATTCATCTATAACTTTTCCAAAGAAAATTGTTATAGTTGTATAAGCAGATTCATCTAATATTATTCCCAACAATAATTTGTTGTTTTTATATTGTTGTAACGATCTGAAAAATACCATTTTATCATTTGAAACAACATCAAAAATCTGTGACATCTGACTTTTTCTCAAAGATTCTTCAATTAAAATTTTCTTTACTTCTAAATTATCCATAATAAGCACTTCCTTTTTTATTTTTTAGCATCTATGTAACTCAGTATTCCTTGTGCTATCCCTTTTGCTAATTCTTGCTGGTATTCTTTATCTGTTAGTTTTTTCTTTTCTGCAGAATTACTAAGGAAACCGCATTGAATGTATATAGAAGGCATAGAGTTGTCCTTTAATACACTCATTTCATATGCACTTGTCCCTCTATTTTCGGCCTTTATAAAAGCCATTATAGAAGTTTGCATAAGACTTGCAAAATCATAAGAACCATTTTGTGAACCTTTATAGTATATAGTCTCAACTCCATCAGCTTTTCCAGTGTTTTCACCAGCCATATGTATAGATACAAAAAGTTCTGCATTTTGATTTTCTGCTAAAGATTTTCTTTCATCAGCACTCATATATACGTCTTCTTGTCTTGATAATATTACATTTACATCGTCGTATTTTGATAATTGCTTTGCTACTAATTTCGCTATTTCTAAATCTAAATCTTTTTCTTTTACATTGTCTTTTGTGACGTATCCAGTTTCATTACCACCACAACCGACATCTATAAATATGTTGTGTTTTGCTTCTAGAGTTGGTTGTTTTTCGTCATTTATGTCGTATTGATCACTAGTGTCTACATTTGTTTTGTCGATTTTTCCACCAGTAAGAGAATTTTTTACTGACTCTATATTAGGCCAAATACTGCTTACAAAACTTACAGTCTTTTTGCCTATAAATCCTACTACTATTAGTATTAAAATCGTGCATACCAATGCAATTAATCTTCTAGTTCTCAATGATGTCTTTTTTCTATGTAATCCTTTTTTCTTTTTTAATTTTTTACGCCCACTACTTCTTTTTGCTGTCCTAGTTTGTGTATTTCCACTTTTAGTATTTCTATTTTGAGTACTAGTTATAGTGTTTCTGCTTTGTGATTCTCTACTTCTCGTAGTTGTGCTTTGTTTTTTTCTAGTTTGTGTAGTTTTTTTACCCTCTTTATTTGTTGTATTACCTGTTTTTTTCTTAGTCACCGAATTCACCTTTCTCATTTTATTATGGTTTAAATTATCTTAATATAAACTTTTAAAATAAGTATAATTTTCTATATGTTATACAGTAATTTTATCATTAAGAAAGGCTTTTTTCAAATATTATTAACATTTTAATCCATTATGATTCATAATATCCTAAAATTTTTATGTATCTTTTTTCGCCCTGTTTCATACTGAGTGGATAATTTAATAAATCATAAGTATGTTGACAAATTAAATAGTCGATTAAATAATTTCCTTCTAAAATAACGTCTGTTATTATCATATTGTGATATGCCAAATCATTTTCGTATATAAGTTGAACAATATCACCAAGTTCCAATTCATTATAAGCTACTTCTTTTGCATAAACTCCAAAATTTTGTGTGTCGTCTGTATTATTTCCAATTAAATATTTATAAAAAGGCTCAGCCCCCGTCCAGCTAGGGGTTCTGTTCATATCGCTATACCAATACCATTGTTTTAATATATTATTGCCTTCGTGGTCAAAAGGTATACCTCCAGCATGTACACATTGAGACACATAATTTGTACAATCTCCGCCCCATTTTTCATAATCTTTATAAGCTGGATTCCTTGATAATGCCCACTTTGTAGCATACTTGGTAGCTTCCTCTCTATTATACTTTATAAATTTTCCCATAAATTACCTCCAATTTTATAAGTATATTTTCTCTCTACAATTATATTTTTCACACAATAAATTAAAATCTAGTACAAATAAATATTTCTAAGCGCATAATCGCTCAAAATATTTTTTATCTTCTTAAAAGATATCGGAAATTCAATCAAATTGTCGACCTGGCTTGTAAGCTCAAAACTAGATATACAAATAACCAGTTCCCTACCATTAAAATAAAAAACTGGATCATCACATATATAAATCGCCTCCATCATAAGCTCGTATACACCATAAGTCATATTGCTTTTATAATTATCTAATATCTCATAAATCTCTTCCATTACATAGCTTTCGATAATTTTTTCAAAGTCTATATCTTGCTTAAAAATATCATTTAGTGTGATTTTTTTCATCAAATTAAAATCGTAATTGTAGCTGTATATATGGCTAATATCAGTAAGTCCAATAATTTGTGTAAACTCCATCGGCATACTGATTATATTTCCTCGGTTAAATGCGATTTGAAACTCAGATATTGCGTTTACATTTCCTATAATATTCTCCTCAAAATAAGTATTTATTACTATCTCCTCAAAAATATCGACCTCATTTTTTATAGATTTATTTACAAGTTCCACAAATTTCTGAACATGATCATTTTCTTCTTCTATATCTATCTTAGGATAATTCAAAAAGAATCTGATATTATTCACTTTATTACTTATTAATTTCCCCGCAATATTAATCATACCAATTTCCTCCAATTACTTGTCTAATAGTAAATTTTATGAAGAATAAAGTATGTATATTCTTTTTAGAGCAAAAAAAGACCACATGAAATTACGATTTTTTTATAACGCATAGGAAATTATAATCAATTTTAGATTATAGATAAATATAATTTCCGTTAATGCGTTTCAAAGAAGTCTACCTTATGAAAGGTGTTTAGAATAAAGACTTCTTTATAAAAACCGATACATGTGATCTTTATTTCGATTTTAGATTTTCAATTATTATCCTATTATTCTTCTAGCTGTAACATATCCTTTTACATAGTATGAAGAATATAAGTTTTCATATTTTACACTTTTTCCTGGACTTGGAGCATGGATAAATTGTCCATTTCCAACGTACATACCAACATGGCGGATACGGTTTGTTCCACTATTGAAGAATATTAAGTCTCCTGGTTTTAATTCACTTTTGCTAACATATCTTCCATTTGATGCTTGTGCTGCTGAAGATCTATTAAGAGTTATTCCAGCCGCATTTTTATAGCAATAATATGTAAGACCTGAACAGTCAAAAGAATTTGGCCCAGCTGCACCGTAAACATATGGTTTACCAACTTGTCTTTTTACCATATTTATTACAGCTTGTACTCTTGAACTTGAAACAGTACCGTCGTTGTTATCTTCTTTTCCAGTTGATAATGAACTTCCATTTTTTAAATCAGAAGATGTTCCTGAAGTTATTTTTAAATAAGAACCATCAACACATCCTTTTTTACCACCTTTTAATTTAACTTGGTACCAACCGTTGCTGTATTGTTTTACTATACCTACTACATATCCTTTGTGAAGGCTTCCCTTTTTAGAATAAGAAGTAGATGGACCTGTTCTAAGGTTTAATGAACTTACAGAAACTCTACCAACTTTTGATATTTTTGAATAAGTTTTTACTACATAAGTTCCCTTATGAGTATTTTCATTATCATCTTTATCATCTTTATCTGCTTCAGTTGTTGATACTTTTAAGTATTTTGGACTTACGTATCCAACTTTTCCAGATGAAGTTTTTATTTTGTACCAGCCATTGCTAGCAGTACTAGTAACAGTAACCTTTTGTCCTTCAGCTAAAGAACCTATTCTTTCATAAGAAGTTGATGGCCCTTTTCTTATGTTTAAGGCATATGCTGTAACTATTCCAGTTTTTGATGTTTGAGTTTTATATGTTGAAGTTGTATTCGTATTTTCAATTTTTGCTGCGTCTGCAGTTGCAGTTTGTGCTCCAAATGATACTGAAGTTGCAACCATCCCTAATGCTAATGCTTTTGATAGTGTCGATTTTGTTTTCTTTTCAGTAAACATGATGTTTGACACTCACCCCCTAATTTCTAAAATTTGTATTTCCTAATCATTCTAGCATAATTCGATATTTTTTACCAGCAAGTTGATTTTTTATACCTTATCTTTAGATTTTTTTTTGAAAACAAATTTTTAAGAATTAGTTTTTTTACTTTTTAATTTAAGGTGAAAAACATTTTTATTAGATTTTTAATATAAATTTAAGTAAATTCCTTTTATTTTTTAATAAATTTACATACACGACTAATTTTCCAAGTTTTTGGACATTTTTTGTGTTTTTTCAAATTGCATTTAAGCTTTTTAATTCTTATTTTTAAACTTTTTATTTTCAGCTACTTATACTTCAACATACTTATATTTTAAGTTTTTATCTTTTAAAAAAGTTTTTTACGCTATCTTCAACTAATTTCATTTCTTCAACTTTTAATATCTTCATACAAATTATATATACTATTATTCCACCTAAAATAGCTGCAGCTAATGATGTACATTCGCCTATAAAAGATAAACCTAAAACAGCAACTAAGTTGTTATAAATTAATATAACGACTATAGACATCACAATTGCCCCTATTAATGATCTTAAAAATGTCGATACAACTGCACTTCCATTAAATGAGCCGACTTTTTTTCTAAGGCTGAAAAACATAAGTACCACAGTTACCATATATGAAATACTAGTTGCCATCGCAAGCCCCATATAACTAAATGGTTTTATGAATATTAAATCTAGTATTATGTTTATTATTACAGAGATAGATGAATTTATCATAGGTGTTTTTGTATCCCCAAGTGAATAAAATCCTCTACTTAAAATCTCTTTTACTGCATACCCGATTATACCTATTGCGTATAATTTTAATGCATTAGAAGTCATAGCTGTAGATTCGGCGCTGAAACTACCTCTTTCTAATAAGACTCTTACTATTGGTTCAGCTAAAATTATCGCACCTAAGACTATAGGTACAACGACTAAGATGATGCAGTTACTTGATTTTACAATTATCTTTTTAAAATTTATTGTGTCTTTATTATTTACAAATTGAGATAATTTTGGATAAATAACTGTAATTAAAGATGTTACAAAAAGCGCAACCACAAAGTCATTTAGACGTGATGCATAGTTAAGTGCGGCTAATTTACCATCTCCTAAAGTACTTGCAAGTGCTTTATCGACATATACATTTAGCTGACTCATCGCAACACCCATCATCATAGGTATACTCAATTTTATCATCTTAATGATTGATTCATCTTTTATGTTCATATAAAAGCTATATCTATAACCTCTTTTATACATGCATGGAAGTAATAAAAGCACTTGTATAAAAAGCCCCACAAGAGCTCCTATAGCTAAATAGTAGCTTCCTAATTTTACACTTATAAATATCGCAATTATTATTACTATATTATAAACTACACCAACTATAGATGCTGGCAGATAACTTTCCTTTACTTGTAGGAAAGATGATTGTATTTTGTTTAGAGATAAGAATAAAACTCCAAACATCATAATTCGCAAGAATTGAACTGCAAGGTTAAATTTTTCACCTGTAAATCCGATTGCAAATATTTTTATTATTTCTCCTGCAAAAATTATTCCCAATATAGATACTATTATTGAAAATACTGATAAAATATTTAAAATATTATTTGTGAACTTAAGAGCTTCATCCTCACCCAATCGGTCCCTCGTGTCGTAATACATAGGTATGTACATCATATATATTACTGATCCTACAATTGATATAATTAGCCCTGGTATATTAAATGTTAGTACAAAAACATCAGCTACCATGCTAGTTCCATAGAAATTTGCTAAAATTGTTTCACGCAAAAATCCCAATACTCTAGACAGTAAAGTTGCCACCATAATTATAACGGCGTTCTTAGCAGTCCTCGACATTTAATTCATCTCCCTTTTTCGTTTATTTTCTATATGTTATTAATTTAGGGGTATAAATACACAAAAGTGCTTTATACCCCCAACTTATCTTATTTACTTGCATTTAATGAATTGTAGTCAAAGTCATCACTAGAGCTAAGCACTACACTATTACGTCCTATTTGTTTAACAGATACTCTTTCTAAGTTATCTATTTCATCAACTTCTAAAGTATTTTCATTTATAAATCTTTTGCTTACAGGACTATCATTTAAATAAACCCTACTATTTGTAGTGAAATTTTCGCCATGTATAAGTATCTTGTTGTCTTTATGTTCTATTCTACTTACACAAACATTGTCGATACCCATTTTGATTTTATTTTTCTTTGGTTTTTCATCATCACTTATATAGTATGATTTTCCAAACAATACATCGTATTCTATTAAATCTTGCATCTTTGCAAAGTCTTTATCATTTTTCATATATGTATTAAATCTTTCCATTGGACCGTATTTTAGTCCAGCCTCTTTAAACATTAAAGAGCTTAATTCGTAAGATTCTATTTTACCTATGTCATATTTTTCTATGTCATAATTAGCATAAAATGCATATGGAGCCTTGAATTTATCTAGATAAAAATTATCGTCAGTAAATAATTTTAAGTTTGGCATATGGTCAGAATAGAATAATACTATTGTATCTTCATCCATTTTGTCAACCATATTCACTAAATCCCCAATAAAATCATCAGTTCCTTTAATTTGATTAGCATAGTAATATAATTGATTTAGTATCTCTTGATCTAAACTACCACTTACTTTTATTGGAAAATCGTAATTTTCCGCATCTGTTGGATAACTACTGTGTCCTTGTACAGTTACTGTGTATACTAAATCAGAACCTTCTGTTGAGTCTAATGCTTTTTTTATATATTTAGTTAGTATTTTATCTTTTATCCAGTTTCTTTCGTTTAATTCATAGCCACTCATATATTCTTGTGATGTGAAATCTCCAAATCCTAATTTTCCATAGGCGTTGTTTCTACCATAGAAATTTCCCTGGAAATTATGCACAGCATGAGTTTCATAACCTTGTGAACTAAGTGTTGTTGCTACCGAATTATAATATTTGCTTTTTAAAATTGTGCTGTATGGTATTTCTCCTGGAGTAAGATAGTCGATATTGTTTCCTGTCATAACTTCAAACTCAGTTCTAACAGTACCTCCTCCTGTTGTTGGAACATTGGCCATACCGCTTGTGTAAAGTTTAGTTAATTTCCTGAAATTTGGTATTGGATCTTCGCTATATTTTACACCTTTTATTGTTTCTGGGTCCATAAACGCTTCTAATTGAACAAATAGTACGTTAGGTTTATTTTTGTTTAATTTTCTATTGTCATTAGCTTCTGCTTTATCGACCTTTTCTTTAATTTTAGCTATTTTTGATTGTGAGTAATCATTTGGTTTAGTTCTTATGTATTTTAAGCATGATTCTACAGTTGAATATGTCAAACCATTGCATTTATAGGATGCTGGAATATCCCATCTTTTATATACCATTATATTTTTGGCTTGTTGAGATTTTACTGTAGTAAAAAATACTGCACTCACAACAAAAACAAGTACAAAGTTTATTAATTTAAATCTCTTTGTATCGCCATCTAATTTATATAGAAATACACAAAAAACAACCAAAAACGCTATGCATACTATGCCTATTATTATAATAGTTGGATTTATATACTTATCTGCTATTTCCATAGCCTCACCAATAGAATATAAATCAGAGAATGTAAGCGGAGTCCCCCTAACTTTCATAAGGAAAAAAGTAGTTATCGACACTCCTAGTATTACCACAAAACTAATGAAGTATACCATATATTTTCTTTTTGCCAAGAAAAATATAGATGTAAGCATAAGTATTAAAAGGTAATTAGCTAGCATAACCCCTGGTGTTTCCTTTACCCATGAAACTACTTCTTTAATACTTCCTCTAAGAAAAATTTCAGTTGCAAATGTTAAAATTAATCCTCCAATTAGCCATAATAAAATTTGATGCCTATTCTTTTTGTCCATTTTGAATATTGAATTTAATCTCTTCAAAATATCTCCCCCTTAAATTATAATTGTCTTACATTAATAATCAATATATTAAAATAGTTCGTGTTACCTCATTTATTATAGACTAACAAAAATCAATATTCAATCAAATAAACTATACAAAAATATTACAATTTACTTACAATCAAAAAATACTGCCTCCAAAGAGGAGTTTAATTCCTCATTGAAAGCAGTATTTTTATCTAAATAAATCAGTTTCTTAACCTAAGAAACCCTAATAATTATTTAACATTTTCTAATACTTGAGTATCTTGTTCAACATTATTGTTTTCTAAATTAGATTTTGTATTATCTTCATTGTCTGATTTATTATCTTTTGTAGTTTGGTCATTTTCTGGTTGTTTGTCAGGTTCTTTATCTTGCTCTTCGACTTTTCCTTTTAGTACTCCGTCTTTACCAAATTCATAAACAACACCATTTATTGTTTGTTTTCCAGTAACCATAACGCCATCAGTTCCTAAGTAGTATTTTTTACCACCTATTGTAGCCCAGCCAGTGTATAATTTACCTGATGATTTACCAAAGTAATATCTATTTCCATCTATTGTTCTCCAACCAGTGCGTCTTACACCGTCAGTTCCTAGATAGTATTTATTACTGCCTACTGTAATCCATCCAGTTTGTTTCACACCATCTGTACCGAAGTAATATTTCTTGCCGCTTATTGTAGTCCATCCAGTAGCTAATTTACCTGATATCTTACCAAAATGGTATTTATCACCGTCTATTGTGGCCCATCCTTTAGTCATTACACCTTTAGAATTGAAATAATATTTATTTTCGCCTATTGTTTGCCATCCTGTACGTCTAGCTCCATCAGTGCCTAAATAATATTTATTTCCACCTATTGTAGCCCATCCAGTGTATAATTGACCTTTTGATTTGCCGAAATAGTAAGTTTCACCAGATATTGTAGTCCATCCTTTAGCTAATTGGCCATTAGATTTTCTATAATATGTTTTTTTGTTTTCAGTGAACCAACCACTTTGTAATAATTTTACATTGTAGTAATTAGCTATATAGTTATCTGAATTCGATGTATTTTTTATTAAAACGACTGTTCCTAGTGGAACTTGGTCAAATAGCCATTCAACCTCGCTATTGTGCATTCTTATACATCCGTGACTTACATTTTTACCTATAGATTTTTCATTATTATTTCCATGTATACCGTAAGTACTTCCTTGTGTTCCATCTATATTTAGACCCATCCATCTTTTTCCTAGAGGATTTCTTGGATCTCCCCCTGGTATACCAGTTTTATAATATGGTCTATTTTTTATTTTATTAACAATAGTTGTCTTACGTTGTGGAGTTGGTGTACTAGCTTTTCCTGTAGCACATCTAAACTTCTTTACTAGAGTATAATTTACATAGTAATTTAATGTATTTTTCTTAGTGTTGACAATTATCATGTGTTTAGATGCTGCATTACTAACTGGTGCAGTTCCTGCAAATATAATGATTGCTGATAAAAGCACAATAAAAGTCTTTTTAAAAATATTCTTCATACTCTTTCCCCCTTTCTACATTAATATATTAGCATATTTTTTAAAAATTCCCATATTTTTTTCAAAAAAATAGTTTAAAAAATTGTAACAAAATTTTGACTTAATTTGTCATTTTATGTTACTTTTTAAATTTTGTAATATGAAAATTAATTAACATATTAACATATATTATATTATATGGTATGAAATTAAAAGTACGATAATTCCCGCCATACAATTTCCAATAAAAACTCCCGCAAAAGCCTCAACTATCCTCATTCTAAGAATTGATGCAATCGCTGATGCTGTCCATGTACCCGTTGTCGGCAGCGGAATTCCTACAAATAATATTATACCTAAAAAAGATGCTGCCTTCATTTTCTTCATGCTATTTTCTATTTTTTGATCGATTTTATTCAATAATTTAGTTAATATTTTTTTATCTCGCATAAACTGCACAATATGTCTATAAGTCAGTACCAAAGGCACTGAAACTAATGTTGAGCCCAATACACTCGCTATGTAAACTCCTATAGGATTCAAATCCAGGGCAATCCCAATTGGTATCGCACCTCGAAGTTCCGTGACTGGAATCATAGATAAAATTAAAATTCTTAAATATTCCAAGTTTTTCCTCCCAAATAATCACTCTTTTCATGACTAAAAATAAATTTGACTAAAAATCAAAAATCTCATCATATACTATATATAACATACTTTTAGCCAAATTTATATTACGTAATTATAAAGTTTTTTTAACAAAATTTTATATATTTATTACACAAGTTAAGTTATTTTACAGTTTCAAGAATTTTTTCTTCTAAATTATAACCATTTGGGTTCTTACTTTGCCAATTCCAAGAATCTTTGCACATCTTATCTATGTCGTATTTTGCGACCCAACCTAATTCTTCCTTTGCTTTTGAAGGGTCAGCATAGCACATTGCAATATCTCCAGCCCTTCTGTCTACTATCTTGTATGGTATTTTTACACCACTAGCTTTTTCAAAAGATTTCACTAAATCAAGCACGCTATAGCCAGTACCTGTTCCAAGATTATATGTAACTAGTCCAGGTTTTTGATTTAATTTTTCAAGAGCTTTAACATGTCCAATCGCCAAATCGACAACATGGATATAATCTCTCACACCTGTTCCATCATGAGTATCGTAATCATTTCCAAAAACGCTTAGCTCTTTTAATTTTCCAACAGCGACTTTTGTGATATAAGGCATTAAATTATTAGGAATTCCGTTTGGTTCCTCCCCTATTTTTCCACTCTCATGTGCTCCTATTGGGTTAAAATACCTAAGTATTGCAACGTTAAAATCCTTATCTGCTTTACAAATGTCCCTAAGCATATTTTCTATCATAAGCTTAGTACTTCCATAAGGATTCGTTGTTGAAAGAGGAAAATCCTCTTTTATAGGACACGTTTTTGGACTTCCATAAACAGTTGCTGATGAACTAAATACAAACTTGTCCACATTAAACTCCTTCATAAGTTCCCAAACATTTATGGTATTTATCAAGTTATTGCTGTAATATTCAAGTGGCTTTTCAACAGACTCCCCAACAGCTTTAAGTGCTGCAAAATGAATTACGGCATCTATTTTATTTTCTACAAATACTTTCTTAAGTTCTTCTTTATTTGTAGCGTCTATTTTATAAAATTTAACCTTTTTGCCTGTAATTTCTTGTATTCTATCTACAACAATAAAGTTACTATTGCATAAATTATCGACAATAATTACCTCATACCCTGCATTAATTAATTCAATTGAAGTGTGGCTTCCAATATAGCCAGCTCCTCCTGTTACTAAAATATTCATTTTTTCTCCCCCTCAATTATAAAAGGGGCGTTTCATTAAGTATTAAACTACTTTCTATAACTGCCCCTTTAATAATATATTTTTCTTTTTATAATATTAATTTCGATTTTATAGAAAACTAATTTATGCTTTTAATCTTATTTATGCTAATTCTATTTTATAAATGATGCTGAACAATACCCTTCATATGATTTATATTTAATTTTTGCCCAGCCTGATTTTGTCTCATATATCTTAACATCTGAATTTTTTGGTATTGTGATTATAATAGAGTAATCTGTAGATGGACCTTTTCTCATATTTAAATTTTGAGTAGTAGTTCCAGTCCAATAAGTGTCCTCTTTTTGTTCTGGTTCTTGTGATTTCGTGCTTAAATATTGTGCAGAAACCCATCCAGTTTTGTTGTTATACACAACTTTTGCCCAAGTTTTATTTGAATTAAAATCTACAACAGAAACCTTTGTTCCATTTGGAATTTTTCCTATTTTACTGCTAGTAGTGCTCGCCCCATCTCTGATATTAAGGTTTGCAGTAGTGTAATAATCCTTTCCGGTAATAGGTTTTTCCGGTTCTGTCGGTGTTGTGCTTTGATTGTCTGCTTCTAAATAATCTGTACAAACATACATATATTGATTATTGTATTTGAACATAGCCCAATATCCTGATTTTAAAATTTCAACAGGTACAACTTGAGTTCCCTTTGCTAAAACTGTCGCAACATCATATGAAGTTCCTGGTCCTTTTCTAGCCCTTACATATTCAGTTGTTTTATATTTTTTGCCAACTTCAACTTTATTCGGTTGAGTCGGAGTTTGAGTTGTGCTTACAGTTTTTATATATTGAGCACTTATCCAACCAGTTACATTTTTATAATTAATTTGCACCCATTTTCCATCACTTGATGATTTTATAGGTGTTATTTTTGTTTGCACTGGCACAATTATTATTTTGGTGTAATCAGTTGATGGTCCTTTTCTCATATTAACATTTGCTGTAGTTTCGTATTGAGAATCCAATTTTATATCATTATTTGATGATTTGTCTTTTTGTAGATATGCAAAATTAACCCATACATTTTGAGAATTGTAATTTATTTTCAACCATTTACCATCACTTGATTTTTCTATAGCTTTAACTTTTACTCCCTTATCTAAAATTCCAACTAAAGTATAATCAGTCGATGGTCCTTTTCTCATATTCAGTCGGTTAGTCGTAGTATATATTTCTTGCGATACAATGTCTGCTGAAGCGATATTATAATTTATACCTATAGTAGATGCTACAACTACTCCCCCTAATATTACTTTATCTATTGATTTCATTTTTTCCTCCCCTATTGAATCCAATATTTTATACAACTTTGTACTTCGCTTAAATTAATCTTTTATTAATGTCTACAAAATTTACTTATATGTCTAATAAAAATTTACTACTTTTATAGGATATTATCAAGCTTTATCGGTAATTTTATTGTTAATTTTTTTATTTTTTCCCATTTTAATACATAAATTTGAATACAAAAAAACTGCAATTAATATAATTGCAGTTTCTAGTTACATGTTTAATTAAGCAAATCTATAAGCGGAGTTCTGTATTAGATAATCATCTTTCTAGACTTATTGTCACCAATAAGTTCAAGCGGCCTACCTACCGGAGGATGCGAGCAACATCCCTTATGCCCTATCTTGGCCTTGCTCCAGGTGGGGTTTACACGGCTCAGCTAGTCACCTAGCTGACGGTGAGCTCTTACCTCGCCTTTTCATCCTTACCACAAAAGTGGCGGTTCTTTTCTGTTGCACTTTCCTTAGGATCACTCCCACTAGGCGTTACCTAGCACCCTGCTCTATGGAGCTCCGACTTTCCTCACGCAGCTTACGCTGCCCGCGATTATCTGGTCTACTTAATTTCACTTTATATTATCATACAAAAAAAATTATGTCAATATCTAATATTAAGGTTTTATTTTTATTGATTCAGAAAACTATATTAAAAAATTTCTATACAAATTATTATTTATAAAAATTTTGAGTCAAATACATGCTTAAGCTTCCACCAAAAACTACTCCAACACCTATATATTTATAGTCACCCAAAATATTGACTCTATGCCCTTTCGAATTCATAAGAGCATAATGAGCAAATATCCCACTAGTTTGACCACCTGCTATATTTTCCGCTGCAGCCATATAATTTATATTATATGATGCCATCCTATCAAAAGGTGTTTGATTTTTTAGGTTGTTGTGGGCAAAATAATCATTATCCCTCATATCTTTGCTATGAGAACGAGCACATAAAGTTGCATTTTCATCATATGAAAGAGTATTTAAATTTTTATTAAATCTCTCACTATTAATTAAATATCTATTTACATTTTCAAAATCACCACATATAGATGAATCTGTTGAATAAATCCCATCCATATTTTCTTCAACTTTTTTTGATATAATTTGTATTCCCACTACTTTATTACCATCAAAAGAATCATAAAATGCAGTTATATAGGATGTTTTTGTTTTTATTACACTATAATAATCTTCATTTATTATATATCTTACATTTCCCTTTAATCTATATTCTAGAGGTTTATAGTTTTTTAGAACTTGTGATTCAGTAGTTCCTAATTTTATATTGCTTTCACATGAATCCATAGTATTGCTAAAAAGGGCTACTACTTTGTTTTGTAGTATTCCTACCATGCAAAATTTACTGTAATCACTGTTATAAACATACCAGTCAAATCCATATTCGCTTTTTTCTATTTTATTAGGTTCACCTAATTTTGATTTTATATCTTTTACACTTTGTCCTAGTCTTATATTTTTATAATTTTCGTAGTTTATATAACTTCCATTTGATACATTACTATTATTTCCATTATTCTCATCTTCTATACCCGAATCACTATAATTATTTTCCATATTATCTAAATTATTTCCTTCATCGCCTTGATTATTTTCATATTTATTTAATATGTTGATTTGGATATAGTTCGATAATTTATCTCCAGCATCTTTTATCTCTGATCTAAATATAAAGATAGCCACTAAAACTATAAGAATGGTAAAAAACTTTTTCACTCAATCACCCCTAATCACTTTAAAATTATTAATATAAATATATTATTTATATTAATATTATAAATAATATATTTATATTAATAATGGTATTTCAAATCATAATTGAAATGAAATACCATAGTTGTGTTATCTTCCTCCACTTAATATCATGTAGAATCTATTCATATATCTTCTTAAGAACATCGCCACTAATACACACACTGTTATAGTTATTATTGGCGCCACGAAGAATATTATTAAACTGCTTATTTCACTAAGTGGCATAACCATAAACCAAACCTTTTTAAGGATAGATTGGAATGGTATATGGAAGAAATATATAAAGATTCCGTATTTGGCAATCTTGATTTTTTTATTTTTTATACTTTTCATTCTGTCGTAGAATAACCATATAAATGGAACACCAAATAAGATTACAAGATTTTCTGCTAAATCTAATAATGGTAATTCAGTATACATAAGAACTGTTCTAATTACACATGCAAGTAGATATAGTACACCGATTAGTGTTACCTGTTTTGGTTTTATAGATTTAAAATGTAAATCTATATTGTGTATCGCAAAAGCAGCACCTATTCCAAATAATGTGAATGGGTAATTGAATATTTGTAAAAACCATAATCCACCGAACATTTCTGATATTGGATATAAGAACCATACTATTACTAATATAGGAAGTGATTTTTTTCCTAATGATTTAATTATATAGTAGAATACTGGTGTTAAGATAACATCTAACATAAGTGATCTTATATACCAAAACTGATATGGAAGCGGATATACATATGTATTTACGAATAATTCCTTTAATGTATAATCTGATACTATTCTATCAGAGAATAATGCCCTTCCAATTGGTAGTAATTCAACTAAGTATAAAATTATTAGCCATCCAGTACACCAAATTACATATGGTATAAATAAGCTGTGGAATCTGCTTTTAAATTTATACTTCCATTTTTCCATACTTGGAACGAAGTTGTAGAAAAATAAATATCCTGATATTAGGAAGAATATAGGAACAGCTACCCTAACTATACCTTGTCCTATAAAGTTCTGTACCACAGAATTTAAATTTACTACGTTTGATTTTTCTAAGTTGTTTGAATGTAGTATAACTACAAAAAAAGTCATAAATAGCGATATATTTTTTATTTTATTACTGATATATTTATCCATACTATATTTTACCTCTTCCCTCTTTATTATAGTCAAAATATAGATTAAAAATACCATATTTCTTGCATATTTTCAACTTACAACAACATTACATTTTTCTTAAGTTTGATTTTAACCCTATTTTTCTTTTACATTTACGTTTTTAATTTTATATATATACTTTTTTAGTTTAAAATTTATAACCTATTTTATGATTTTATATTCTTTTAATAATTCTATTCTCTGTTTTCCCAACTCCATAGTATTTATATATGAACTTGTTTTGTTTTTCTTTAAGTAAGATAAAATTCTTTGTCCCCAAGCTACTGGAAGTAGTATTGGGTATTTTTGTAAGTATGTATAGTTGTCTTTTAAATAATTTACGTTTGGGAATACTGCTTTTAATCGGTTTGATTTTTTCTTGTCTTCAACTGCATCAAGCGTCATAAGAGCAGTATGTTTTCTGTCCATTGTGCTGGCCCCAAACACCCCAGCATCTAATATGTCGTTTATAAGTGATTCACTGTTAATGTAATATTTTTGAGAATTTTTTAATTCATCAAAGCTTGTAATATTGTCAGGGTAAGTTATTTTATCGTCATTAAAGCCTAAGTATTTTAAACTTATTTCGATTAAATTGAGTGCAAAGGTGTCGTAGTTTAAGTCTTTTAAATCAGACCAAAACTTTTCCCAATTTATATATTCTCCATAAGTTTCAATGTATTTTGAGAAATCCGCAACTTGTCTAATTCCGAATCCCCCAGTTAAAAAATGTTTCATATTATGAAACACTATATATATAAGGTGTTGTTCGTGTGATAATGTTAGTATATCGATTTTATCGATATTTATTTTTATACTTTTTTCAAATACGTCTTCAAATAACTTATTTAAATGTCCATACGCTTTTGATTCATGTGAAAAAAGACTTGTGCTCACTTCGATGCATAGACCAGTGCTTTTCGAAAAATATGCACATTCTTCTCCTTTGTCGATAAATTCAAACCCTTCACTTAAAAAGAATTCTTTGACTTTTTCATAATCCTCTTTTTTGATTAGAATATCTTCATCAGAAGAAATCCTATCATCTGGATTATTGTACATATTCCTAAAAATTATACCTTTAAATACTAAAATTTTTATATTTTTTTTGCTAAGTTTTTTATACACCTCTAAAAAATGGTTAGTTCGTTGAATTTGCGAAAAAATATATCTAAAAGCAGATGATTTAAACATAGCCTGAAAATTTGTATCACATTCTTTGAAAAAATCTTCATTATATGCCGCATTATATATCATCGGCACAACATGATGAATTTCAGACATTTTATAAATATACACTAAATCTTCAAAATCTATTTTTTCACCGTCATATTTTTCATTTTTCAATGATGATTTTAATAAACTTAAAAATTCCAAATTAGTTTTCTCCATTTTTACCCCCATAGTATAACTATCTTTTTCGTATTACATTATGCTATTTAGTTATATATCTTACATTTGTTATATAATCATATATTCTATGTAAACCCTAAAACCTTGCAATACCTTTCCCTACCTCTGTCTTTATTATAATTTATATCATATATTTCCTCTACAAATATCTACTTTTTTATGAAAACCTATATCATTTTTCCTAAATTATTCCTAATTTAGATATTGAACCCATTACGATACTTGTCTATAATGGAGTTAATAAGAATTTTGAGGGAGGTGAAATGCTGCGATAAATTACTATCGCCAGCAAATATTTTTGGGTAAATTCAAAGAATATTCAACATTTAAAAAAACATTTATAATACTACTAGTCTTACTTATTCTAATTCCACTTATAACATTGGGGTATATCTTTTTTAGAATAAATTCAGCTCATGTAGATGATAATTACAACTCACAATATCAAAAAGTCGAAGGTATTACAAACATATTATTACTAGGTACAGACGGCCGCGAAAACGAACTAGCATACAGATCAGATGCTATGATGATTTTAACAATCGACTCAAACCATAATGATATTAAACTAACATCACTTGCACGTGATACATACGTAGACATTCCAGGACACGGAAAAGGCAAATTAAATGCAGCGTATTTCTGGGGTAAAGAAGACTTATTATTTAAAACAATCGAACAAAACTTCGAAATAGGCATCGATAAATTTGTTCAAGTCGACTTTAATGACCTTATGAATATAATATTCGTAATAGGCGGTGTCGATGTAAACATAGAGCAAAGAGAAATCAAATCGCTAAATGAAGGTATTCCAGGCGCATTCGATTCATGCACTTACGGGGATAAAGGCGATGAACCACAATTAATAGAAGGCGCTGGTTTACACACATTAAACGGATACCAAGCAATAGCATATGCAAGAATGAGATATCTTGACAATGGTATTTATAGAGACCAAAGACAACGTAAAATAATCTCTGGGATGTTTAACGGTGTCAAAGACTTATCTATGTCAGAATATCCAAAACTAATAAATTCTCTACTTCCATATGTATCGACTAATGTGTCAGTTAGCGAGATGTTAAACTTAGCATTTACATCTTATTCATTTGCAACAAAACAAGAGATTAAACAAGCCGAATTCCCAATCATTGACGATGTTCATGTTAAAGGCGGAAAATACAAAAACGCCGGCTGGGTATGGCTATATGATGTAAATTCAATAGGTGTACTTCATGACTTTATATATGATGATATAATGCCAGAAGACAACGACTATTTAAAAAATAATGATAATATTAAGTTAAATTATTAATCAAATCTTATGTAAATTAAAAGGTGGTATGAATGTTCATATCACCTTTATTAGTAAGGGTTAAATATAGATTAACCAATTTAATTCCTTTTTATTCACTTTTATCCAAAAATATTTTTAAATAATAAAATTTTCCTAATAAACCACTTCTATTAAACTAATTAGACAAATTAACAACCATAACCTCAGGAACATTATTAAATCTAGGCAGTTTTTGCTTATTCGAACCAAGACCGCTGCTTATCAAAATCTTCATCTTATCCTTATTATAAAGACCGTGGATATATTCAGGAAAATAACCTTGGTCACCGCCATAAAATCCGCCTAAAAACGGAATTACAACTTGTCCACCATGATCATGCGAACTCACAACCAAGTCGATATCCCAAGCCTTCGAAGCCTCGCCAAAAATAAAACTATCAGGTCTGTGGCTCATCATGATTTTATAACTAGAAGTATTTTCAAAATCCTTCAAAAAGTCGTAAATTCCATCGCCCATATCAGCCTTTTTAGTCGTACCATTTGGGTCAAAAGCATAACCATACATTCCGCCAATACGAACAGGCACACCATTAACCTTAATATCTTTATATTTCTGTTCTAACAAAATCGCACCAGTAGATTTTATTTCATCCAACAAATCCTCAGACTTTTGATTTTGCATATACTCAAGCTCATGATTTCCAAGAGCATAATAAACAGGCGCAATCTTCACAAGTCTTTTTATAAAACTCATAGCAATATCAGGATTTTTCGAATCATCGTTTAAAATATCGCCATCAGCAATTATAAAATCTGGATTTTGAGCCTTAATAGTCTGAACTAGATTATAATCATTATCATTAAAAGTATTATCATGAAGATCGCCGACAACGACAAACTTTAGATTTTCCCCGTTTGTAGTCTCTATCTTTTGACTTTTTATATCGTATGTATTTACAGTTAGATGGTTGTACGAAATATAAATTAAGTAATAGCAAAGTGGTATTGCTATTATTAGCAGTAGACAGAGTATTCCTGCTGTTATTTTTAGTTTTTTATGTTTCTTCATATTAATCCCCCCTCGTGGATTTCTAAAAATCTCTTATAAGCATATTGACTTCCTTCTCATCAATATCACACACAACCCCACTATCGATTTTATAAACTTTATCACACATCGTAAGCACACTCGGTCTATGCGTCGTAACAATACAAGTTCTCGCATAACCCATATTCATAATATTTCTAAGAACTTGTCTCTCAGTAAATACATCAAGAGCAGACGTCGCCTCATCTAACAATAATATAGGTGATTTTCTGATAAGAGCCCTAGCAATCGAAAGCCTTTGAGCCTGACCCTCAGAAAAACCGCTACCCCTCTCGCCAACTTTTGAATTAATACCATCAGGCAATTTATTTACAAAATCATAAGCACAAGCAGCCTTCAACGCCTCAACAATCTCAGCATCAGTCGCATCTTGTTTCACCATTCTCATATTCTCCGCTATAGTCCCAGAGAAAATCGTATTACCCTGTGGTACATATGCAAAGAATCTTCTTGTTGCCGATGAAATTTTGCAACTAACACCGTTAATATCCTTTATACTCGCATTTCCAGACTTAGTATTAATAAGACCTAATAATAACCTAATCATAGTCGTCTTACCCTCACCAGAAGGACCAACAAGAGCCACAATCTCGCCAGGATTCGCAACTACATCAGCATGCTGGAACACAGTCTTATTTTCATTATAACTAAACTCAACATCATCCAAAACAACACTAAGCCCCTTGCCTTGAGTATTATTTTGTATTAACTTAGCCTTATCATCCTCTAAATCACTTTCATCTTTAATCTTGAAAAACTCCATAATTCTTCCCGCAGAAGTAGTCGCACTAATCGCAGACGGAACAAGACTTACAATCGACTTAAATGATGAAGAAAGCTGACCAGATAATTGAACAAACAAAGTCATAGTCCCAAAAGTTATATGACCTGTCCAAAGACGATAAACACCCCATCCAAAACAAGCATAAGCAACAAACATCCCCACAACAGACATAAAAGACGATGTATAAACAGAAAACTTATTATAATCTAAAAAAACATCCTTATAATTTTGTTGAACATCTCTCAATCTTTTACTAAATAAACCAACCAAATCAAAAGCCTTTATAGACTGTATATTTTGAAAAGACTCTTCATTAAAAGACATAACATCACTCGAAACCTGTCTCATTCTTTTATTATAATCCCTCATTTTTTTCATAAGAGTTTTCGAAACAATAAGCATCACAGGCGCACTCCCAAGCGCAATAACAGCCATCGTAGGATCATAATAAAGTATAATAGCAAGAATTCCAAAAAATTGAGCAGAACGCGTAATCAAACTCGGAATCCAGCTCAAAATACTAGACGCCACAGTATTAACATCGCCATTTAGACGGTTTAATAAATCCCCGCTATGAAACTCCTTCATCGAAATCCAATCCGCAACAAGAATTTTATCAAAAACCTCAGCCTGGATTTCATTATTAACCTTAATATTAATCCTAGCCGAAATCATAGTTGTAATAGCATTAATTCCAATACTAAAAAGCCCCATCGCAACTATAAAAAGCGCAATCAAGGCGATATTCCCACTATCTTGGCCAGTAACAGCATCGATTAAGTACTTAGACCCAACACTCGAAGCCAGCCCCATAACAGTCGTCAACACTCCTAAAAATATGTAAAATACAATTTGAAACTTGTATTTTTTCGCATAAGTATACATCCACTTCGTCTCTTCATACATCTCCTGGAGCATACCCTCTTTAATCTTTCTAATAACCTTTTTTATAAATTCCATTTTTCCCCCACCTTATTTGTATTAAAACATAGTAATTTAAATATTTATATCTTTATTTTAGCATTTTATAAGTATATATAAAACAATAATTGCAATAATAGGAAATTTGTAAGTTATATTGATATGTTGCCCCGTTTTTGGAATAATATACATGAATAAATAAAATTTTTTAAACAAAAAACGGACATCTCTGCCCGCTTTTATTTATATTATATCCACAGCTTTTAATTTTCCTAAAAATCCATCTAAGTCAGCTTTTGCAACATCTTTATCTACCTCATATTCGTCTAATATTCTTTGTAATAACTCATCTTCATCCTTAGATGACTCGATATTTTCCCAAATAAATTTTCCTAATTCGTTAATAGTTATCAATCCATTAAAAGCTTCATTATTTTGTCCAATAGGCACCAATATTGTCTCTCCTACAATATTTCTAAGTACAAATTTCTTTTTTAATTCCATAAAATTCTCCCCACTAATCTAAAGTTTCATATAATATTTTTAATTCTTCTAAACGTGCATCTGTCATCTTGCATAAATAGTTCGGTACTTTTTCAAAACTTCCCTCCTCATCATAACAAGCAGCTCCACATGTATAACATACTTCCCTTTTTTCACATTTTACACAATTAGAATTTAACTTCAATACCTTTGATTTTTCAACAACATCCTTCCATGCTGCCTCAAAGCCTTTCTCAAAAGGATAAGATATAAGATTTTCATTTTCCATAACACCACAAGACATCATTTTTCCATCCCATGTTATCCAAGCTGTGCTTTTCCCAGCTCTGCAACTTATATCTAAATCCTCATTATTTTCAGCTTTATTATTTTTCTTTAAAATATTCATAATATATTCAACTTTTTGTTTAAATTTTTCTTTTCCTAACTTTTTATATTCCATATATGCTGTACACTTTCCAGCTCTTTCTGCATCTAATCTAAAATTATCTTCAAACAAACTTTCATCTCTTCTAGATGGTGGGAACATATATGCAGTTGGATTTAATGTTACACCAAGCTCTTCTGCAACTTTAAGCATTTCATCTAAATCATCAATATTATACGGAGTTATACTTGCATTTAATTTGACTTTTATATTATTACTTCTCAATAAATTAACAGCATTTTTTACCTGTTCAAGCCCCTTTGGATTATTACATAATCTTTTATATGTATCATTAGAAGCCCCATAAAGAGTTATATTAATAACATCTGGTGGACTTTGTGATAACCAACTTATAATTTCTTCATTTATCATTGTGCCATTACTATTGATTGACACAATAAATCCCATTTGTTTAAGTTTTAGATATAATTCCTTAAAATCTTTTTGTAAAAACGGCTCCCCTCCAGTAAGAAGTATATGAAGAAGTCCCAACTCCTGAGCTTGTTTTGCAATATCAAGCCACTCTTCCACAGTTCTTTTTCTTCCTACTTTTTTCATCTCTTCCGAGGTCATCTTCACATAACACATCTTGCAATTCATATTACACTCTGGTGAAATCTCAAAAGCTGCACTAAGAGGTAATTTTGCCCTTGTTGCCTTACTAAATAAATACTTCATTATTTGTGGTTGTACCATAAACTTCTTCCTCCAATACCCCTTTTAATTTATCGACTGCACTCTTATCTGGTAAGCAATAATACATATATACAGGAACTTCATTTATCAATCCCTCAATTATATCCGAGGTTCTGTTTATAAATTCCTCATCCCAAATATTCACAGTAGTTTCACTATAAAGATATTTAAAAGCCTCCATCTTCGTGGCCTTTCTTATCCCATTCTTTTTACCTTGTCTAAGTATTATAATAGCACCTATTGGTGATGCAATATTTTTATATACTTTTGATGAACCAGCATAAGGCAATCCATAAGATGTCCAAATTCCATCTACTTTTCTTATAGCAGACCTATCACCATTTATCAACTCTGCATTTTCATATTTTACCCATAAATCAGCTTGTGTAGATTTTCCTGTTTGAGATGGAGCTGAAAATAAAATGCTTTTTCCATTATATAAAATTTGTGAGGAGTGTAGTATTATTGCACTTTTTAGGTTTAGTAAATATTCAAATCCTATCATAGAAAATATATTATGAGTTTTATAATGTAAATTACTATTTGCATAACAATAATATAATCCATCATCTTGTTTCTTTTGAATAAAACAAGATAAAACTCCGATTTTATGTGCTACATAATGTTGTCTATATAGCACACCATCTTTTATATATATTTTATAATCTGATCTATTAAATATATTTTTATATTTATCTGATACATCCATCGTCTGTTTTATTAATTTTATATTTATATCATTTTTGCTACCTTGTTTTCCTATAAATTTATAAAATCGCTCATCTTGTTCATATGTAAAATCACTGTCAACTTCTATGTTTATTCCAGCAATATTATAATTTATTTTCATATAAAACTCCTTTTAAAAAAAGCCATGCCATAAAGACATGACTTTCTTTTTATTATATTTTAATGTTTAAATTAAGAACTAAATGCATTCCCAAAACCATTTAAACAGTCGTACTCAAACTTACCATTTTCATCTTTTTGAAATACGAATCCACAAACACCTTCTGTTACAAATACATTTCCCATATCTGGATCATCATATGAACAAGAGTTATAATAGTGACCATGTGTTTGATACTCAGATTCACAAGCTGTAGAAATTTGTTCTATTAATTCAAATTGTTCTATAAAAATCTGTGGTTTTTTATATCCTTTTTTCATCCTTACACCTCCTATTTAACTACCTTTAGTGCTGTTATTTCTATCATTGCCTTTGAAGTGTTAGTTATTGTTATCTTTTTATCCTTTGCAGTAACTTTATAATACATATCAGTTGAAGAATTTATATTTCTTGTAGCTCCATTATTTATAGTATATGTTGCACCATTTACAGAAGATTTTAATCCTAACTGAATATTAGAATAATCTTGGTCTAAAGTTAATGTTAAAGATTTACCAGCTGGTAAATAAGTTTCTGTCTTACAACCATATCTAGTATATTCATCTAATACACCCTCTTGACCTAAAATTACGCTATGACCATCTACATATCCTGTTGATGAGGTAGATGATTTATATTTATCAATATAAACAGTACCTTGTACATCAGTTATTATTTTACTATTCTTTAATATACCATCTCTTATATAAGCTAATTGAGAACCTAATTCACCATCTGCCTTATAAGCTTCTTTAGCTTCAGCTGGTAGTTGATCTATATCTGTTCCTAATGGATTATATATACGTACACCATCAAGGTAGAAAGTAGAACCTTTCATTATAGTTAATTGTAATGTATAAGTATCTTTAGCAAATCCATTAAATGATATAACTGGTACATGGAATAACTCACCTGTTAAGTAAGAATAATCTCTTAATAAACTCTTCTTAAGTTTTCCATCAGAACTATATAATTTAGCATATACTTTACCACCAGTTTGATTTGTAAGTGCATATACATCTATACCAGTTCCTGTAAATGTAATTGATGCTGTCGTACTTCCGTTAGCATCAGCAGTTACTTTATGAACAGTACCATTACTATTTCCAATAAAGTTATCATATGAACTATCATATCCATAATTAGCATCTAATCCTTGAGCTGCATCTTGTAATTCTTTATTTGCATCATGATTGTCAATTGATTGCCAATTCTTACTATATACTATTCCGCCGTTACCTTCTTCTGTTGAACCAAAGCTATCGTCATAGTATACACTTGTAGCAGGTATCATAGATACTGATTTTGATACATCTTTTTTACCGCCATAATTTTCATTAAATATGAATTTATCTATACCATCCATAAATTTAGTTAATGTATAAGTTATAGATCTATTATCATTTAATGACATATTACCATAAGTTCCTGATGTTTTTGGTAAAGTAATATTTGCTTTTAATTCATTTGTATCAAATACTTGATTTGCACTATAAGTTACTGGTTTGTCAAAGTCAACTACAAATGCTTTATTAGCAGCAGCAACTATATGAACTTTAACATTAGTAACTTTAGATGTAATTGTAAATTGAGTCTTATCAGCATTCCAGCCATCTTGGTTTTCAGCTGGAAGACCTACTGAACTATCTCCCTTAGTAGCAGTTGCAGTAATTACATAATTAAATTCATAATCTCCTGCTGGAGCATTGAATACTACTACATATTTACCATTTACTTTTTCAACTTTAGCAGTAGTAACACCTTCCGGTACATTTGATAATGTCACTTGTAAATCACTTATACTATATCCATCTTCAGCTATTTGATTTAATGTATCATTATCTAATATAGCTAGATTTGAATCAGTATTTGGATCTAAGTAATATTCATCGTCTGTAGTTGCAGGATTTAATCCAACTACTGGTAATGGGAAATCTTTACTAAATTTATTATTATCATATAATGTTCCTGAATATGTTGCTTTTGTATTAGTGTATGCAACACCATATTTATCTCCTGTATATACAACAGTAAATGTTTTTGTTGCTACATCTTTTCCAGCTGGAACACCAGGGAATTTTACTATAGTTTTTCCACTTGCATCTGTACTAATAGTTCCGCCAGCTTCTCTTACACTAGTTTCATCTACTGTAAATCCATCTGGGATATAGTCAACTATATCTCCTGTTGCTAATACTAAGCTTTCTTTTGCTATATTTGTGTATATTTCTTTTATTTGATCTGCAGCTGTATTTGCATCTGTTATTGGATAGTATTTATCTGAATAAGCTGCACCATTTTCTGTATATCCTAAAGTTCCTTGATGTTCTGTTTTTGTATATAAAGTTAATCCAGGATCTGAATACATTCTTGTAGATGTTTCAGTTTTTGTTTCTCCCTTTTGAGTATAAGTATAAGTATAAGTAAATTGGTACCCATTCCATTCTCTATCTACTTGAACTTGTACATAATTTTCTCCATCTTCTATCCATAAATTATCTCTTTTTTCATAATAACTATCATTATATTTATTTCTTGTTATTTCATTATAACTTACAGAACTAGTTCTTCCATAAGAATAACTATGTTTATCAGATAATAACTTATTAGCCATTTCTAACTTAGCAGAACCTTCACCATAAGAAGTTAATAAACCAACAGTATATATATCATTACCTGCTGCTTTTAATGCTTTACCTGCTGAAACTGCTTCATTAAAGTCAGCTTCTGTTGTTGTATTCTTACCACCAGTAACAGTAGTACCATCGCTATAATGATAAGTTGGAACACCATCAGTCATAAATACAACTTTACTCATAGCATTTGAATTTCTAGTAGCAGTTACTGCTTGTGCTGTTAAAAATCCAGCTTCTGTATTTGTACCACCACTTTCATAATCTGTAAAATTATCTCCTGAAGTTGGTGATAATTTTTTCGGTGCAAAGTTATTACTATTAATTACATTAAGTGCTTTTTGTCTATCACTTGTATAATATCCATCTGTTTCAGTAGAACCATATAAATCCCAAGATTTATTAGTGAAGTTATAAGCATGACCCATTGTACCATAAGCAACTATAGAAACTCTTACATTCGTATTTCCATCAGCTAATACTGTATTTATAAATGATCTTGCTGCATCTTTAGTTATTGCTAAACTTTGGCTACCATTATTTGTCATACTTGCTGATAAATCCACTACCAATGTAAAGTCAACTGGAGCACCTTTTTTAACCTCTTTACCTTTTACACCTAATTGAATATTAAATTTAGGTTTTCCATCCTTAGTACCATTAGCTATAGCTTTCTTTGTTAATTGAATATCATTAGCTGTACCAGTTTCATCAGCACTATTAGTTGTCAATTGATTACTACCTTGTCCAGTAGCATCATTTTCTCCAGCTTGATTTGAGTTACTGGAACTATTATTGTTATTAGATCCACTATTAGATCCACCGAATAACCCATTCCACCAACTAGAAATACTACTTCCACCCCATCTAGAAGCAGCATATGCAGTGGAGCCTGTTGCGGGTGCCATACCGATGCACAATACGACTGCTAGAAAAACGGTGAAAAATTTAGTCAATCGATTTTTCATTTAAAATCCCCCTTTATTAATTATTTTTATAATTAATTCTAAAAATACATAACCCTATGTCTATTAAATTCGATTAATTTAGACAAACTCCTTTTATTTATCAAAAAAATCTAACCAAAATAAAAACTAATCCGCCCAATAAATCTACTTATCCACTCGAAATGCCCCAAAATAATAATTATTTATTAAAAATCCTCTGTATTTTTAAAATTATTACCGACAACAAACTATTTTTCAGTATCTACCATAACGATTTTGCTGTTAGATTTTGAAAAATGCTTAGTATTTTGAGATAATGTTCCCCCCTTTTTAACATTATCAAATTTAACTCTGTATGTAATTCCTCCTAAGTAAGCACCTGATTTATCCAAGTTTTTGTAGTAAACATAAACTGTTCCTAAATCTTTTCCTGATGTATTTTTGATTGTTACTTTAGAATCACTTGTGCTGACTTTAACTTTGTTAGAGTTCATTGGCATATTTGTTAGCGCATATGTTGCATCTGCATATTTATAACCAGCTCCAGAACTATATTTCATGCCGTTTGCTTCAAGTGCTAAAACTGATTTTCCAGATGGTATATTAGTCAACTTGAATGTTGCGGTTTTTCCACCTGCTTTTAATTTAATCTCACCATATTGTAAATCTTTGTTTGATGTATTTGTAACTACTATTGAAAGTACGTTACTAACACTTTTGTCGCTTCCGTTTTCTACAAATTTGCCTGAATATTTTCCTATATTTGTTACTTTCATTCCTGTTGATGCTATTGTATATGGTAATGACATTGTGTTGGATTTATTGCTACTATTATTATTTTTATCAGATTTTGAATTGCCATTGTTGCTTGAACTTGAATTGTCTTTTCCAGATTTTGAACTACCTCCATTTTCAGAAGTAAAACCTGATATATTACTTACTATTGCTGAATTGTCACCACCACTGTTATTTCCGTCGTTTTTGCTAGAATTATTGGAACTATTATCTGAATCTTGCTTATCTTGATTAGCTTTGTCGGAATCATTTTGATCAGATTTATTCGCTTGTCCATTTTTAGAGTCTTCTCCCTGACTAGCTTCAGATTTTTCAGATACATTGTTTGCAACATCATTTGATGAATTATTTGATGTTACTTTCCAGATAGCCACCCCTGCTACTAAAACTACCAATATACCCACAATTAAACCTTTTTTACTCATAAAAACCACCTCACACTAAGATTATATATCTTTTTGGTATTTTTTTCTATTTATCTAGCATTAATTTTAGCATAAAAAATAAATTTCCTTTGTCGTCTTAAAGAAAGTTTGTTTTTTCCAATTATTGCCGATTTTTATAGTATTTATTGTACATTCACTTTCCAATTTTTTCAATACTATAACTTAATTTATATGAATTTTTTATATACAATTATATCCCACAATCGTTTTCTTCTATTAATATATAAAAAATTCAATAAAAAAAGAGCCAAACCCTGCAAAACAAAGTCCAGCTCTAACAATTTACTTCTATATAATCTCATTTTCCCTAAGCACAGCCAAAAACTCGTCCAAGTCTGTTTTGGCAACGTCCTCGTTGACTTCGTATTCGTCCAAAACAAATTTTAGCAGTTCGTCTTCGTTTGATGCTTTTTCGTAGTTTTCCCATATAAATTTGCCCAATTCGTTTACTGACATCAGCCCGTTGAGTTGTGCTGCTGTTGCGCCTGTTGGAATAAGGACCGCCTCTCCAACGATTTCTCTTAGTATAAATTCTTTTTTAAATTCCATATTTCCTCCATAAAGCACTTTATTGCGATGTTGTGTAAGTCTTGATCATCATTATCTCGCCGCCGTCTGAGTCGAAGTGAGATGGATAGATTGTTTGACTTTCTTTAGCTTTTAGGTTGTTGATTTTGGCAGTGTAAGTTATTCCGCCGATGTAGTATCCCTCGCTTGATTTATATTTGTAGAAAATGCGCACACAAGGTATATTTTTGTTGGATTTATTTGTAACTTTTATGCCGTTGTTGTCGACTTTTTGGTATTTGATTGTCGCATCTTTTTCTAATTTATTTGTGTAGCCTCCTGTTGTTCCGCCATAAGTTATGCTTTTGCTTTTGTCTAATGGGGCTTTGTTTTTTTCCATTATTATTGCTGACGAATTTGCAGGAAGTGATGACACATCAAACACGAGCTTTTTGTCTCCGTTATAAATTTGGATTTGGGCGAATTCCAACGCCTTCTTTGATGTATTTTTTACTTGTATTGCTGCGACATTGTCTACCTCAACATCAGAACCATCCTCGATAAATATCCCCGAATACGAGTTTATGTGTTGGATTTTGATATCTGCATCGTTCACCTCGTAATTATCTTTTATAGTTTCGCCTGTATTGTCGAAATCTGTTATACTACCATCGCCTGAAACTCCGCCTGTATTTTGGTTGCCACTGTTGGAATTTCCTCCGACATTGTTTTGATTTCCGACATTATTTTGATCTGTTTCATTATTCTTGATATTTGAACCAGAATCATTATTTCCGTTTGGGCTATTGCTATCTTGATTCTTTCCATCTGAAACACTATCTTTGCTCGAATCTGAACCTATATTTCCATCTATATTATTAGCGTCTCCTGATTGGTCATTTTCAGCATCATTTTTTGAACTATTTGCCTTAAAATTCCCTGCTATTTTAAACTTATCATCAAAATTAAATTTCCCTCTTCCGACTGGTATTGCTATTGCCAAGCATACAGCAAGCACTGCCGCAACTCCTATTATCTTCTTTTTTTTGTTCACTCTAATCACTCCAATTTATATAAATCTCAAAATTTCCATTCCCAAATATATTAATTTTCCAATTCACACAATACTTTTTGGCATGCATCTTGATAAAAATTCGTAATCTCGCATCTATATTGTGGAACTTTGTCATAACTTCCCGTTTCCGTATAAACCATTGCTGCACAAGCTTTGCATCTTTCTTTTTTGCCACAGCCTGCACATTCAACTGGCAATTTTATATCTTTTACGATATTTTTCGCATTTTCCCATGCAGAATCAAATCCGACTTGCCATGGATCTTTTCCCTCGTCTGGAATCATTCCACAAGGCAACATCTTTCCTTCCCATGTCATCCAAAAGCTTGTAATCCCTGCGCGACAACGCATTGAATCTCCTTCAATAACACCGCAGTCGTCGTCTGTGTCATATAATTCAATTTGGCCAGATTCTACGTATGCTTTAAAGTTGTCAAATCCGTTGCTATATGCACTTATATATGCTCCGTAAAGCGATGCGTCATTTGGCGAAAATCTGTTATTTTGACCGATTTGAGTCGAATCCTTCCTCAATGGAGGGAACATGTATGAAGTCGCTTGGATTATTAAGTCGTTATCTTGTGCAAATTTCATCATTTTTCTCAAATCATCCTTATTATAAGGCGTAACGCTGCAATTTAGCTTAACTTGTATATTATTTTCCTTTAATAAATCAAGTGCGGCTTTAACTTGTGTGAACCCCTTTGGATTATCACAAAGCCTTGCATAAGTCTCATCACTCGCCCCATAAAGCGTTATGTTGATTCTTGTCGGAGGATAATGTTTTAGCCACTTTATCACCTCTTCATTAATCATCGTCCCGTTCGAATTTATCGACAAACAGAAGCCCATTTTGTGCAGTTCGATATAAAGTTCTTCAAAATCCTTCACTAAAAACGGCTCCCCACCAGTCAAAAGTAAAAATAACATTCCCCTATCCTTCGCATCTTTAGCAAGTTCAAGCCACTCGTCATTTGTTCTGAGCCTTGCGATGCTTTCTTGTTTTTCTTTCGACATTTTTATATAACACATTTTGCAATCCATGTTGCATAATGGCGATAATTCGAATGTTCCACTTATCGGCGTGCTTGTAATAGATGCCTTTCTGTGAAGAAATTCTGTCAATCTCGGTTCTATTAGTCTTTGTTTCATTTTTTTCCTCTTTGTAAATTGTATAAATAAGTATTTTTTAGTCTTATTTTGTTACCTCTTTATAATTTTTCTATTTTAATTTTATAATTTATTATCTTTTATTATCTGTTCTTTTAAAAATTCGACAGCGCTCTCATCTGGCAAACACTCGTATAAATACACGGGCACATTTTGTACCAAATCCGAAATCATATTTAGTATGTTATTTTGGAACTCATCATCCCAAGTGTGGACCGTCGTCTCGCTATAAATTTTTATAAATGCATCCCTCGGTGATAATCGTGTTAATTTATTTTCCGTGCCTTGTCTTAAAACGATTATATGCGAAATTTGTGCTTTTTTGTTTTTATAAATACCCGATGAACCAGCAACGGGCAGCCCATACGCACTCCAAACACCGTCGACATTCCTAACTCCTGCCCTGTCGCCGTTTATAATTTCCGCATTTTCATGCTTGTTCCATAAATCAGCTTGTGTCGATTTTCCTGTGCCAGATGGTGCGGAAAATAGGATTCCGTTATTTTGCCAATTTATAAATGAACTGTGGAGTATAAATCCATTAAATTTATTTAGTGCATTTTCTATATTCAAAATATCTATTATATTTCTCGAATAATCTATACACTTTTCTTCTCCTATTAAATATTGAACTTCATAATGATATTTATCAACAGGTATAACCCAAGCATATGGATCATAATTTTTAGCTGGATGCAATTGGTGCATAATCCCCAAATCTGTTTTATAAAACTTTATTTCATAATCATACAATAAAGTCCCTTCGATTTTAATAGGTTCCTCCACTCCGATATATTCTAAAAATATATCCTCACCTTCATCACAAGAAATAAAGTCTTCACTCTCTACACCTATATTTATTTTAAAAGGCGATTTTACATGTATTTTTATATCTGCTATTTTTAAATAGTAATTATTCATATTTCTCCCATATATCAATATGGCCATGCAACCGGCATGACCATATATTTTTTGTATCTTTTATTTTAAGAACCAAAAATTGAAATTCCTCCATCTGGATTGTTATAGCATATATCTTCAAATCTTTCACCTGGCATAATTGGTATTTCACAATTGAAATTTGAATCTGTAAATACAGCTACATCTTCAACCATCCATGTGCAAACATCTTGATATGCATGAGTATGCTTATGTCCACCAGCATTTCCACAATTTGATGCTATATTTTGTGCTATAGCAAAGTCTTCAATAATTATTCCCGGTTTACTATATTGCTTCTTCATTATGTCTCCTCTATTAATTATTTTCCAAACCAAATTTTAATACTTTCTATAATTTTTTGCCAAATTGAAACAGGTTTAACTGCCTCATCATTTTTATCTTCAGGATCATTTTTATCCTCAGGATTTTCAATATCTATATCATCTTTACCAATACTATCATCTTTATTGTTGTCTTGTTTCACAGATAATGAATCAAATTTTTCAACATAAGACATTAATTCTGGCGTACTTATTAATGAATTTTTAATAGTCGTAGCATTTTTAGAAGTTATTCTAACTTTTGTTATAGATAATAAATTATCTGTCATGTTTTGAATTACTACATGTCCACTTGCATCTGGTGTAATTTCATAATATAAATCTGATGCAGATTTTAGATTTATATATTGTATATGTTCTCCGCTAGTAACTTTTACTGTTACATCTTTTCCTTGTGGTGATTTTAATCCTATAAACACCTTGTTGTTGTCTGCATCGTATTCTTTTATTTTGAATGCGACACCTTGCTTTTCTTTAACATATACTTCATTTTTTGGACCATAATCTTTATATGTCCCTATATCATCTGTTCTATCTCCAACTTTGTTTTCTGATTTATCGATAAATAAAGAACCTTTTATACTTGATTCTAAATCATTAACTTTTGTACTGTCTAATAAATCTTTTCTAACTGATATATATTGAGCGTTCGATTCACCTGCTTCACTATACGCTTTTCCCGCAACTGAATTTGCATCAACATTTCCTAATGGATTATATACACGAATACCATCTAAATAATATAGACCTCTTTTTTCTCCCGAAACAACAGGCACTACTTGTATTGAAACTTCATACGTACCATATTCTAAATCACCAAAGTTTAATGTTGGTATTTGATAATAATCTCCTGATACGGATAAATTATCAATAAATCTTGTTAGTAAATTCTTTATAGTTTCTTTTCCATCTGAATTTTTCTCAACTTTTTTAAGTCTAGCAATTATTTTACCAACATTACCATTTGTTCTACTATATACATCTACCTCAGTTCCAGTAAATCTAAATGTAGCTGATGCCATTCTTTCATCTGTATAATGCGCAGAACCATTACTATATCCAGTATCTCCCTTATATGATTCATCCCAACCATACTTACTATTTTCTGAACCTTGGTTTCCACCTTGGCTAGTTCCATCTTTCTTCCAACTTCCAGTCCAAACTATTGAAACAGTCGAATCAGTATTATCCTCAGTTCCAAAGTCATCTTCATAATAAACAGAAGTCGCAGGAAGTACATTCACAGTACCATAAGCATATCTAGTGTCTTGTCGATTTCCGTTTCCAACTTGATAAGAAACAACATAATTCGCCTTATCAACGCTGTTCATAAATCTTGTTGGCGTATATTCAACAACACCATTTTCGTCTATTTTAATTTTACCGTTGTGTAAATCGACATCTGTATCTAATTTTGAATATCCATTTGCACTTTCAACATTTTTCGCTAAATCTCCAGAACCTATTCCGTAAACACTCGCATTTTGTGAACTTGTGTTGTCGTTTGTCCTAACATTATGTCTAACTGTTTTTCCATAGTCCAATACTATAGTGTCGTCGTTTAGTGTAACATCTGCAGAGTTTATGCAGTTTACAGTGTATCTAGTTGCTGTTTTTGTGTCATTTTCGCTTATTTGTATTTCATAAGCATTTTTATTGTCAGATATATTTCCTGTCGCTATTGATTCTTTTCTTCCAGACCATGTTTTTTCATATCCACCAGTCAGCTCGACAACTTTATATTTACCGATTTGGTTTGATGTAAAGTTTACACGTTGACCAGCTTTAAGATAGAATTTACCATTTTTATCTGTTTTATAATTATTTGATTCGATTGAGTTATTTGCTGTATATAATGTATACGCTTTGTTTCCAACTGGCTCGTATTGTCCGTTTTGATTTTGTTTTAGAAGTTGGAACTCGAAGTTGTTGTCAGTGTAAGGAGTTGTAGATCCTAATGTTTTGTTAACTTCTAATGAGTCTCTTTGTTGTAAGTTGAATTTTATTTTGCAGTTTGATTCACCAGCCCCACGTTCTAGGTAGAATATTTGTAGATTGTTTTCACCTTTTGCAAGTTCTGCCATATCGATACCTAGTTTTTGTAATGTTGTTGATGCTGCATCTGTTTGTGTTGTTTGTCCAGCTTTTATAACTTTTACATTATTCGTTTTATTAAATCCGTACTTAACTTCTCCTGTTGAAAAATCTATACTACCGTCGATAGCACCATGTATACCACCTAAGTCAAGAACTAATTTTCCGTTGATAAATACCCAAACGTCATCATCACCAGAGAATTCAAATTTTATAGGATTGTTGTTTTCGTCTTTACCATTTTCATTGATATAAAAAGGTATACTCATATTCATACCGAAGTGATAATCTGGGCTATAATTTCCATCAGCATTGAATGGGAAGAATGATGATACACTTCCTACTGTTTGTTTCCCAGATTCTAAAGTTAAAGTTTGTCCATTTTTCTTACTTTTATCAACATGAACGTGATTTTTTGAACTGTTAAACTCATAATATCCATTCGCATCTTTTACAAATGGGAATTGCACATTTTGATAGACTTCTCTTCCGCTTATTTGTTTTTCTGGCGATTCGAAAACTCCTGCATTTTTATAGTTGAATTGTAATTTCCCATCATTAGTTAATCTATTTTTAACTATGCCTTGTACAAGAACATTATAAGTATATGCAAAATAGGTATTGGCTCTATTTAGCGCTCCTGTTCCCTGTGCCCATGAGTCTGTATTTTCATTTACAAAATAGAAATTGTTTTCTGATTTGCCTTTGCCCTCATCTGTTGCATTATTAAATAAGCCTTTATTAAAGTTATACATTGTAGTTGAAAAATATTTTACATTATTATTTGCACTTTTATTGCTTGAATTATTCACCTTAGTAGCATGCGATACACTCACCCCGTAAAATGGTATCACCGCTAATGCAGTTAAAAACGCCATTGTAATTGCTAGAAACTTATTAATAATCTTCTTCATAAAATCTCTCCCTCTAAAAAGTCTAAGTAAATCTTTCTCTTATTCCCTAAATTCCCCGCTTCTGTCCTCCTTTTTATGATTTCAGATCAATTTACTTTTGTTGTTATAAACACCATTTATAATTATAATTTAAATAATAATCAATTTCTATATGACCCCTGCTCAATTTTTTGTACTTAAATCAATTTTATTTTAAAATAATATAAAAAAAACGAGCCAAAAATTAATTTGACTCGGTTTCTTAGAATTTCCTCAAAACACTATCTATTTTTTCTTCCTTTTATCACGTTCCTTTCCCACAATTTTGCTTATCATGCTGGCACTAAGCCCCCATTTTTTCGCAACACTGTTGATTTTCATTCCTTTTATAATATAATCCTCAAAAATTCCTCTATCTCTTTCTGCTATATCTAATTCGTCTTTAGTAGGAATATAATATAAGCCGCCTCCCATTTCTTTAATTATAAATTTGTATTTCTCCTCTCCGACAATATTATAAAGTGGTACTAAATCTTCTGGTATTCTTCTCTCTGGATTGTTATCATTCATAATTTACTCCCCCTATCTTGTTTTCTTGTTTTATATAGTAGTCTCTTTTATAGAAATTGTATATTCCTAATTATTCTAATTTTCAAAATTTTCTTTAAATAGAAATTAGTCACTACACTATTTCTTTAAAATATTATAATAAAATAGTTTAATAGCATGTGAAAACGGTTCTATAGTATCATTTAACCAAGAAAACAAATTAGTTTTCAAACAAGAAAGGAGGTGCAAACATGGCTGAATCTAAAAAATTAGTACTAGTATTTAAAAACTCTATCGGTAAAGAAGTTACTTTCACTATCGAGGACCCAAAAGACGCATTGACAGAAGCCGAGATAAAAGCGGCGATGGACTTAATTGTTGAAAAGAACATCTTTAAGAAAAATAATTATGATTTGGTTGAAGCTGTTGAGGCTAGAATCGTAAATACTCAAACTCAAGAATACGATCTTGTTGTGTAGGCTAGGGTTTGGTACTAAATAAAAAAGAAAGGAGGTTACTTTTATGGCAGTTGTAGTTACAAAAAACTTATCATCATTAAAATTGTACCTAAATAAAGGCTTAGATGAAAATTCTAAGCAAATAACTGGTACTAAGACTTTTAATTATGTAGATTCAGAAGCGACTGACCAAAATGTTTTGGATGTTGCAAATGCACTTGGTAATCTGCAAAAGCACGATGTATATAACATTGTAAGAATAGACAACAGTACTTTATCTGAATAGATAGTTTGTATGTGGTTTTAAAGTATATGGTGGGGGAAGCAGTTGCTTCCCCCTTTCAGCATTTAAAATCATTAATTCAAATATCATATCTATGTATTTATAACATTGAATGAAAGGAGATATTTATGGAAATCATTGAAACTCTAATCGCTAACGTAGGATTTCCAGTGGCCGTTTCGATATATCTATTGGTGAGGCTAGAATCGAAGCTGGAGACCCTAACAAACAGTATAAATGAGCTTTCGAGCAACATTATTTCACTAAAATCAAAATAGTATTATGCCCCATACCGTTGGGGCTATATCCCTCCCCAGAGAACTATTTTGATCTTACCTTAATTATGGACACATTTTCAGGTCTTATACATATTTTCAAAAAAAAATTTTAAAAAAGTTAGGAGCGGTGGTTATGAAATATAATTTACAAGGATTTTCTCAAGAAGTAGCGTCTGAATTGAATATAGATGGGATTGATTTATACCTTTTAAGATGGTTTGTCGATTTCAAAGATACTAATCAAATGGACACAAAAATCGTCGATGGCGAAGTGTATTACTGGATTTATCACAAAAAAGTCAGCGAGGATATGCCGATTTTACATCTGCAAAAAACTGCTATATATAGAAGGTTAAAAAAATTATGCAAGGCTCAAATATTCAAAAAAACAGTAGTTCGCGAGAGAGGAACTTTTACTTATTATGCCATCGGGCCTAACTATATAAGACTTATCAGCAATACTCCAAACAGTAGTATTGCCAACATTTCTGCGATAAAACCGCCACCTGTAAGTCCTGCTTTTGATGATGATAATTTCAGCTGCGAAAATTGTCGTTGTAGTAAATGTTGTGGGAATTTTTCTGGTTGTGATAATGATTTGGGTTATGGCGATCATCGTGATTGCGAGGAGTTGGCGACTTCTTTTAATCTGCCAACTGAGGGATTTGATAAGATTTCTGCGAGTCTTATGCCGGTTGAAGAAAGTGCGTCTAATAATGTTGGGGATTATATTTTGAATGCGGGTTCGCTTAATATGAAATCTGGTGAGTTAAAGTCGCAAGAAAGTTCGTTTGAATCACATGAAGGTGTTATCGAATCACCACAAGGTGCAATCGAGTCGACTACAAGTTCTTTTAAATCACCACAAGGTGTTATTAATTCACAAGAAGGTTCATTAAAGTCACCAAAAGGTATGTCTGAATCACTAACAAGTCCATCTAAGTTAAATTCTCACACTTTAAACGACGAAAATCTCACTTTTGAGCCAAAAACTGACACATTTAAGGCCGAAGAAGGAACTTTTGAGTCTGACCGAGGTGCTCTAGAGTCCGACCAAAAGATAGAAATAAATAAAAATAATATTATTTATAATTCTTCTAATTCTGAAAATAATGAAACTACTCTTAGTGAGTTGCTTTGGAAATTTATAAAAGAGTTAAATCCTACTTTCCCTCTGCCTGATTTTAAGAAATGGGTAAGAGATTTTAAAAATATTTTATACAAAGACAAACGTGATTTTGACGAGGTTTCAGAGGTTATTGAATGGACTTTTACCAATGATGATAATACATTTTGGAGTGATAAAATTGTAGAGGCAAGTGATCTAAGAAGACATTATAAAAGAATTTTGGCTCAATTTAATGGTGCAAAAAGGGCTCTAAAAAATAAGATTTCAACATCTAAAAGCTATTACAACACTGCTGATTTTATAGAATTTTAAGGAGGGATTTTTATGGCACTTTACAACTTGGGTGCGGAACAAAGTATTTTGGGGGCGATTTTGATTGAGCCGGAGTTGGTTTCGGTGGGTAATCAGTTTAATTTGTCTGTTTACGACTTTTTTCACCCACAACACCAAATAATCTACAAACATATGCAAAAATTGTATGAACGTAACGAAAAAATAGACCCTGTTACACTTTCAAGTGAATTAACAAATCACGATCAATTGGACAAAGTCGGCGGAGTAGCGTATTTGACAAGCTTGGTAACAGTCGTTCCATCAGTATCAAACATCAGCTATTATATCAGAATCGTCAAGGATTTTTCGATGAAACGAAGCGGCCACGAAATGCTTGCGACTACATCGAAAAACATAAAATCCATGGATCAAAAGTCGCTTATAACTTTCTCAGAAGATTTTAAATCCATGATTATGGACAATTCCAACTCCGAAGATTTAGTTGTAAATGCATCCAAGGTCTCTATTTCTGTCCAAAGAGGTGGAATTTTGACAGGATTTGCAGGACTTGATGCCTTGCTTGGCGATGGGCTGAACTTTGGGACTTTGACTGTTTTGACAGGTAGCCCTGGAGCCGGAAAGAGTACATTTTTGAACCAAATCATTGCAAATGCTATTAGTAATGGGTTCAACTCGTTCTTATATTCAGGCGAGCTGACTTACGAAATGTGTATGGATTGGTTCACTAGAACCGTTGCAAATCCTCAACATCTTCTAAATTACACAAGTAATATGGGCAAGTATGCAAAAGTTTCGGATGAGGGGCTTGAAATGATAACACAATGGGTTGATGACAAACTGTTTTTTTATTCAAAAGAGGCAAAAGCAGACGAGGCCAATATCTCCCACGCAATTGAATATTTAGTGACTAAGAAAAATGTCAAACTGTTTGTCCTTGACAACTTAATGACACTCGATTGTAGTGGTAATGACAAATATGAAAAGCAGATAATTGCCGTAAAATCACTAAAAAGACTGGCGAAAAAATACAAGATAGTCATAGTCTTGGTGGCACATTCGAACAAAAACTCCATGATGAACAAAGAACCCCACGTCTTTGAAATATCAGGAGCCAGCGAAATCCCAAACCTAGCCGACTATGTCCTAAAAGCATCACGCGAAGGCAGAGAACCCGAAACCGAACTCTTTGTACTAAAAAACAGAATCACAGGCTCAATCCGCTACAAAACAATGCTTACATTCGACACTGCCCGCAAGAGATTCTTTACCAAAACAGGCAATGAGCTAAAAAAGGACTTCGGCTATATGCCATCATATGAACAGGCTTCATTCGATTCTGAATAGTAATTTGCTTGATAGCAACGTTTAAGAAATCATACAAAATTTTAATCGATTATTTATAAATTTTAATTTTAGGTATTATATTTTTTTTTAAATAAGGAGGTAAAATTATGAATCTAGTTACACTAATTGGAAGGCTTACAGCCGACCCAGAACTTAAATTTTTCAGCTCAGGAACAGCAATTTCAAAAGGCACAATCGCCATCGACCGCAGCTATAAAAAAGACAATCAAACCGTAACCGACTTTATCCCTGTCGAAGTTTGGGGCAAACAAGCCGAATACTTCGCAACTTGTTTCCAAAAAGGCTACCTTATTGCAGTAAGCGGCAGTCTCCACATTGACCGCTATGTCGACTCCGATGGGAACAACCGCAACTTCGCCAAAATTGTCGTGCATAAGCTGATGAGGCTTAATATTCCTAAGGGAAATGGGCTTGATACTGGAAATGGCGATGGAAGTTCTGGTGCCAATACTGACGCTGGTACAGATACTTCTAGTGCTAGTGATTCTAATATTGATACTGGCAATGGTGCTGATTCTTCTGGCGTTGACAATGGAAATTCTACTTTATCTAACGATCCACAAGCCAACTTAACAGCGTGCATCGATGACGAGGAAATCCCATTTTAGTACAAAATCTCTTAATACATATGAGCTAGATTTATAATATAAACTAGCTCAGCTTTTACAAATTATCTTAAATAAGGAGGAAATATGATAAAAAAACCTAATGTAATCGAAAAATGGCAAAAAAGAAACAAATATGGCAGACCTGGTGTTCCCCTATCTGCTACAAAAATCGCCATCCACTACACTGGCAAGCCAGATGTCGATGGTGACAAGACTGTCTCATATTTTAACAACGTCGTTGCAAATGGATACAAAATTGGCAACAGATATATCTTTGCATCTTCGCACTATGTCATTGGACTTGGAGGCGAGATATACCAACTGATTCCGACTGATGAAATATGTTATGCGACAAACAGCGCAAATTCATACGCAATCGCAATCGAAGTCGCAACAACAGGCAGCGACAACCACTACACAGATGCGACATACAAAAGCATGGTCCACCTTTGTGCGTGGCTTTGCAGCTATAAAAATCTCAATTGTAAAAAAGACATCATCACTCATACAGACGTCGTCGGCAAAAAATACAAACTCTGCCCTATTTATATGGTCAAAAATCCAGACAAGATGCAACAATTTAAGATTGATTGTGATAATTTAAAACAAGGGAAAATCACAGTAAATGACATAATAAACTGCACATCGCCGAATTATAACAAGAAAATCAGCGACAATGCAAAATCAGATTCAGACAATAGCACGAGCAGTAATAATCAAGGCAATGGCGAGCAATACGCCGACATCCCAAAAATGATAAAAATCATCCACGACGTCAACTACCACAAAACGCCCGACTTCAAAAACTCCAGCATCGCAGGAATCGCCCTTTGTGGTGAAGTTTTCACAGTTTCACAGCTTATAAAACGAAATGGGACTGATATGTATAAGTTGAAATCTGGATATTATATCACGACACATGCAAAATACGTGGAGAAATATAAATAGATAAAATCAAAATATTACATACATAAAAATAGCCCTTATACCGGGGCTATTTTCATCTTCTCTTTGAGCTTTATTTATTTTTAGTTACTCACGCTCTATGAGTAGATCTTCTTATATTTATTATCTAATCTCTTTAATTAGTTATACATTAATATTAAATTTATATCAATAATCTATATTCTTTTTTCACTTTCTCTTCTCAGAATTTGGTGAACTCTCCTATGTGAAATTCCAAACTTATCTGCAATATCCATATAGTTCATATTGTTATTGTACAGCTCCACTATCTCCTTGTTTCTCTTAATTCTATAAATTTCCTTCCAAGTTTGAAAATATATGCTACAGCCCTTGTTTTGTACTATGTATCTTATCATTTCAGTTAAATTCAGTTTGCATCTTACATTTATTATAATAGGAGTGTCTTTTATTAGTATGTCTCTATCGATATGAATTCCAAGTTTATCATAATCGACTTCTGTTATAGTTTTATTTCCTATATTTTTATTTATAAATGCTATTATTATTTCCAATATCTCGCCTTCATTAAGTCTAAAAAAATTTTGCATAAACATACCTCCTTGATACTATATAAAATAACTCTTTTTAATTAAAAACATCTGATACTTGTTGCAACAAATTTGACTAATAAAATCACATTTATTTGATATTTGTAATTTTATTAATTAAATTGTAACATCATTGCAAGTGTTTTTCATTAGTTTTCGTACTTTTTCGTAATTCAAATTCTAACAGATGTTGTCATGTGTCGCTTGATTTTACATGATTATACATATTTATACAAAAATCTACGCACAATAAAAAAACCACCAAAATCCTCTCTCTAGAATTCGGTGGTTTTAAATCTTCTCACTCTCAGATTCTTTAAATAACATCCAACAATCTCCTTTAAATTTTACTTATTTCCTCACACTCTCCCTTATAATTTTAATATTTGCTACACATCTAAGCCCCTTGTCCCCAAGTCCCAATACCTTGGAAAACAGGACCCCGTGCAGATTATTATACAAAAACTTTTTGCTGTCTCTATACTCTGGCAATTCAGACTCTCTATAAGTCATGCTCGAATCCCAATATTCCATTCTCCTGAAAACTATATCAGAAAAAACGCCTCTCTTAGGTTTGCTTTTTGTGTATTTACTAGATATTTCATCAATACTTTTATAAATTATATATTGCACTTGGAGAGTCGAAAAATGCTTCAGCATGCTATCTATCAAAATGTATGTCTTTTTAACTGGACAAAATTCAACATTTTTCTTTCTCATCTCATTAACCAGAAAAGCAATACAATCATTCATCGCAACCTCTTTCCAAAGATTATACGCAGCTACAATATTATTCTCATCACTAAAATCAATCTTAGGACTCATCAATCCTTGCAAAGCGCCGATATTATTATCATCAATTTCGACATTTAGCTTATAACGCATGTACTTATTTTCAACCTTCCCCTGTTTAAACGCATACACCAAATAACTTGTATCGATAATTATGATATTTCGCTTTAGAAGATAATCAACAATTCTCTCATCCATATCACCCTCAGCAAGACAACTGTATGAATTCTCACACTCGCTCAAACTCTTGATAACATTAGCATCATCGCTTAAGCCATATCCCAACAAACTAGCCAGATAAATCCTATCTTTGAAACCAAGTTCATCAACACTAACCTTGCCAGTATAAGATTTTTCAAGCTCGATTTTAATCTCGTTAGCCATCTTTTTCAATTCAGCCTCTCTCTTGATTTGTTCCTTCTTTCTCTTTTCAACACATGCAGCACATTCACAAATATCATCGTCAATATGCCCACAACTAGGACAATAAGGTTTTTTAGCCTCTATTTTTCTGTATGGATTGCCTTGATTTTCAATCTCAGTCTTAGAAAGTCTCTTATTAAGAAAATTTTCACCACAAATTGGACATTTTTTATCAAGCACTATCGGTGGAAAATACTTGTGTAGATCATTCGGTCGACAATTGACTTTATAGTCCTCGATTAATTTTTTGACTCTTACCCCTGCGTAATATTCGTCCATGAGTTGTATAATTTGTTTCGAGCTCAGGTGAGCCAGTTTTTCATGAATAATCATACGCATCTCTCCTTTCTTTTTATTTTAGTTATTATAATTCTACAATTAGTTATGTTTTCCTTCTTTTTTCTATTGAAAAGTTTAAATTTTTTATATTTTTTTGAATTTTATGTCAATTTTTTTTTTATATTGGCGATTTTTCGTGGGTGGGTGGATGTTTTTTGGGGTTTTGGGTGAATGTTTGTTAAAAAAGTCCTAGATTGATGGTCTAGGACTTTTTTATCTTTTATTTAATTAAAATCTAGTCTCTCCATCATGTGCCAATAAAGAAACACCATCCAACTTATCCATACTTCCCAACTTATCCATAAGCTCTTTCTCACTATCAGTTCTAACCTCAACAATCATATCCAATCCCCTTTTAGTCAAGTTCTTAGATTTAACCCTATAAAATTTTGTACACTCCTTAACAACTTCCATAACATCATCTTCAACATCATAGCTCTCACTATTAAATATCAAAAGATAAGGTGCTCTTTTAATAGGAAACTTGTCCAAAATCAATATTCCAAGCGTAACAACTACACATAAAATAATAGCAAGTCCATAAAGTCCAGCACCACAGATTATACCTTCACCAATAGACCAAAATAAAAACAATAAATCCATCGGATCTTTAATTGCAGTACGGAATCTGACAATTGATAACGCCCCTACCATACCTAGAGAAATTACCAAACTTGATTGCATCCCTAATATAATTCCAGTAGTAATAACAGACATCATCGCCATTGTTATATTGAATGTTTTTGAATAAAATACTGTTTTAGTCACCACACGATAGACCATAAATATGTACGCTGCTATTATGCAACAAATAAATAATGCAAACACCATCTGCTTATATGATATTTGTGATGATGCTAATAATAAATTAACTAGTTTTTCCTTCATATTATGTATATCTCCCTCTTTTATTTATTTTTCAATAATTCCCCTAAGTAAAACTTTGAAAAAGCTGTTCTATTTAAATTTCCAAGCTCCAACACCTGTGCAATATAATCAGGTATAAACTCATCATATTTAACTTCCAAAACATGTTGCCCCTTCGATTGGATAGGTGTTAAATTCATTCTATCCTCCAAAAAGTCCCCTATATCCTTGGAATATGAAATATTTCTATCGAGTGTAACCCTAACATTTCCCAAAGGATATGTAAAAGCTGTTCTCTCATATTCTATCACAACAACAGGTTTCATATCATACATGCTCATTTCTATGTATAATAATTTTAGCGGATTTGGGGCGTTTTTGTCAAAATCTGGTCTTTCCCCTGATATAATCTTTTGACAAACTTCCTGTGATATTTGGCAAGAATCTTTGTGTGTTTTTCCTCTGCTTTTATACTTAACCTCCAAACGAATCATTTCCTTTGGATTATCGTATACTCTTATTCGAAATTTCTTTCTATTATCAACCCCTATCTCATTTTCATTAAAAGCAGTTCTATAATAATCATCAAAATATAAACTTCTAATCCTATACGAATTCCCACTTTGATGAGCATCAACCTTCATAATAGGTCTAAGCCTATGTTCGATTATTTTTAGCTCAGCCTCTGAACATATATATTTGTATTCATTGCGATATTCTAGCATTAATTTTCCCCCGAATCATCTAAATATTGTAAAAACTGGCTATCAAGATATGGCAATCTCTGTCTTATAAACTTTTCGATAAAGCTGTTGTCAGTTGAATAACCACCATCTGGCCATCTTTCATGCTCTCTTTTCCTTGCTCCGCTTTCTGTGACTTCGTCGTATAGGCTGTTGGCGTAGTTGACGAAGGATTCTGTTTCTAGGAAGCCGCTGCGTAGTTCTTTCCATCTTTTTGCTACCTTTTGGCGGAAGTTGCCTACGTTGTTTTGCCATAGGCGTTGTTCTAGGTAGCCAGATAAATTTTCATGTTTATTCTCTACTAATAAATTTTCACTTGTTTCAATATTATAATTTACCATTAATTCATTTGTTCCATCCCAACAAGCTCCCCATGTTAAGTCAAAATCCCATGGTATTTTTAACATTTTTTTAGTCATTTTAATATATTTAAATACATTATTTTTCCATAGGCCATCAGCATTATGTGTTAACTCACATAGTATAAAATAATCTACACAATTATCAATATCTATATACTTTAATATGTTTTCTTTAAATACTTGATCATTTGAATCATAATTTAATCTTATTATATTTTTAATTGGCTCCCAACTTGCATTCTTTGCAGACTTAGGATAAGCAATTTCTATACTATCATTTACTAATAAATCATTATTAAAAGTATTTAATTTAGGTACATTATGATTATTTATTTTATATATTTCAGAATCTTTTCCCTGAACATCTAATGTATATTCATTTATAACTTCACTAAATCCATACAATCCATAATATCTATTATTAATAAATACCTCTACATATTTTATATTTATATCATTAGTCTTTTTATTATTTATTTTCTTCCATGTATTTAAGCTAAGTGTATCTCTTATTTTAGAGTCATCTTCATAAAGTGAATTCAATGCAAATGTATTATTATCTTTAAATCCTAACACATTATTAACTAGTTTTTTTTGACCAGAATCTGAGTCAATAAATTGAATTGAATAACTTTTTTTATCATAGCTTTGACTAGACAAACCTCTTATTTTAAATTGAGCTGTTTCATTAACTACATTCAATTTATTTTTAACTTGAGTATTATCAAAGATATTTACTTTACCTTGAGTATATTTTGTTGTTATTAATTCATTATTTTTTTTCTTTTCGCTTATATCTATATTTATTATTGGAAATTTAGTTAAACTAATATCATATATTTTATATTTCTTCTGGTTGTAAGCTATAATTTTAATATTATTTTTATTTGTATTTTCTACAGTTTTTATAGTTGTATTATCATTAAAAATTAATTCAAAATCATACTTATTATCATAATAACATATATAATATATATTTTTTTCCGTATCATATGGAACTTCATTATTTTTATACTTTATATTAAGTAGATCATAGTTTGCTTGTCTTCTATCTTTTTTTATTTTTTGGAATTCTTTATTACTTATATTTTTTATGTCTTTTATAGACATCGAATTATTTAAATCTTCAATCCCCTCTATATCAATTATAAAAAACAATCCCATAAAAAATATAATAATCGTTAAAAAAAATATTTTATTTTTCATATATTTCACCTATAATATGTTTTCTTTTTTAAATTAATAACCCCCATTTAATCCATAATTAAATGGGGGTATATTGATTTTAATTACTTATTAAACTAGACTATTTAACTTCTTTAAAATCTATGTTGTTTTTGTCTGCGAAAGTATTAGCATAAGAATCTATTTTCCCAGATATAGTAACATTTTTACAGTCTTTGAATGCATCTTTGTCTATTTTTGATACAGTTTTAGGTATTTTAACTAATTTTAATTTATCACATTTTTTAAAAGCGTTCTTATTGATTTTTGTTACTTTATAATCTTTTATTTTGCTTTTTATATTAGCTTTTTTACCTAATTCTGTGAAGTTATAAACTTCTGCAGTACCATCATTTAATAAGTTGTATTGAACACCATCTTCTTCAACAATCATTTCAGTATCTTTAGTTGCTTTTAATGTTTTTTGTCCTTTGTAATTTCCTATACCTTTTATTGTTATTGAATTAGAATCTTGATCTAAATTGTAAGCTACTGTGTAATCTTGACCTTCTTTTAAGTCTTTTATATTTAGTGATTGATTGCTAATTGAATCAAGATTTTGTGCTTGTAAATTTAAATCTGATGTTTCTATATCTTGTTTAGTTATTGCAAATGTTTTTGTTATTGTTCCTGAATAATACGGTGCTATTCCTTTTATTGTTACTGTTCCTTCTCCTACATTTACATTATTTTTGTAACTTACACTATAATCTTTTCCTTCTGTCATTCCCTCTATTGTTACTTTTGGTGTCTTTTCTTTTCCATCATATGTAGTTTCTGCATATTCTAAATTCGCTTCTACACTACTCATTTTTTTATAGATTGTAAAGTGTCTTATTACTGTTCCTGTATAGTTTCCTTTTCCTTTTATTGTTACTGTCGCTTGGCCTGGATTTATATTATTGCTATACCATACTTGATAGTCTCTACCTTCCTTTAATCCTTCAACAGTTGCTTTTGGTAATAATTGTCCTCCAGAATATGCTGCTCTTGTTGTATATAAATATGTATTTATTTTAGCTATATCTTTAGCAGTTTTTTCACAAACAGTACAAATACACATTCCTGTTGTTTCATAATCATCCATGTGTATATAATTATGTCCCTCTGGTAGTTTATATTTTAAAGTTTTCTTAGCACCCAAACTATTTTGTACTATTTTATATCCTCTCTCTGTACAAGTTGTAGGAACATCTTCTACTATTGTTAATTCCTCTGCAATACCTAATGCATCAAAATAATATATCTCTGTTCCATAAATAAACCATCCTTTTTTAGTTACGCCATTCATAAAATACATCTTCTTACCAGTTTTCTCATCAGTAGCAAATCCAGTATAATCACCCAAATCCTTAGAATATCCACAATTCTTACAAGTTAAATATTCACCATCATAAACATATTCATGACCATTTTTACATTCTTCTTTAACCTTAGTCTTAGTATAACTATCAATTATAGAACCATCAATATCACGAGTTGTAACAGTAAATTTATCATCAGTAGTTGATACAGTAAGATAGACACCATTAAACTCTTGACTTGCTACTGCAAAGTGGAAATCAGGATTATTAGTTACTGAATAAGATTTTTCACCTGTAGAACCACAAATATAATAAACTATACCATCATTTTCATTTACCTTACCTTCTTTTAATGGTTCAGTTCTTGCATAACTGTGATCATGACCAGAGAATACAAAATCTATTCCTGCTTCTTCTGCTGCACCTGGAACTAATTCATTTATCATTTCATTAGAACCTGCTGTATTTGTATAGTATGCTGGTTGATGCATTGTAAGCACTTTCCATTTACACTTACTAGCTTTTGCATCTTGTTTTAACCATTCTAAATCAGCTTTAAGTTCAGCTCTATTAACTGTGTAGTTTATTGTTGCTACATAAACATTACCATATTCAACAGAATATCTTCTTGAGTTTGGTAAATTATAAATATTTTGTGCTGCATCTCCATCTAAATCACCCATATATTCATGGTTACCTAGAACATGGACCATATCTACACCGCTTATATAATTATCTCCAAATAATTGAAGAACATCTGTCCAGTGACTATAAATTGATGCATTATCTACAGAGTCACCAGTTTGTATACCAAAGCTATAATTTCCGTCTTTGGCTAAGTTTGCTGCTATTTTATCTACATTTTCTTTATTAGATACTTGTGTATCACCTATTACAAAGAAATTAGTGTTCGTACCATTTCTATTAGTTTTAAATGTCTTAATTTCTGACCATTGTTTTCCATCACCAACACGATATGCGTATTGTGTATTTTTAGTTAAACCAGTAGCAAGTACTTTATTAACTCTAACTGATTTATTTAATTCATCATTTGATGAACCTAAGAAACTTTGTATTTTACTAGTTCCTTCTATATTTTTAAATGCCTTTTCTCCATTTTTATCATAATCTGATTTTGTTGCAATTTGCATTATAGCTTTAGCATCAGATGATTTTGGATTTGACATCCATGTTATATTCTTACTTGTTGCAGAACCTGTTGTTGCATTTGATATAACATATTCAGGAAGTCCATCTTCATTACCAGCAGCACTTGTAGTTTGAACAGTTAATGAATAAGATATATCATCACCTTTTGTTGCATATATAGTAGATTTTCCTACAGTTTTGCATAATATATCAGTTTGAAGATATCCTTCTGTATTAGTTTTTCCTATTTCGCTACCATCTTTATATATAGTCGCATCTGAAACAGGATTTCCTTCTGTATCAGTTACATATATCTTACCATCAAATCCAACAACCATTTGGTCAGCTTTTACTGTTAGTGGTGCTATAACTTCCAATTTTTCTTGTTCAGTTGAGAAAGATTTTGTATATTTTTTATCTTGCTCACTATTAAAAGTTATTAAACCTTTTTGAGCACAATATCTAAATACTGAACCCTTTTTAAGATCTTTAGATATTTTAAAGCTAATTGTAGCTATATTTTGTTTTCCAGTTTGAGTAGATACTCCATCTTTTCTCTTAGCATCTATTTTTATGACATTATTTATAGAATCATAAGTTGCAGTTCCATCAAAGTCATCATTAAACTTAACTTCGTAATCTTTAAAATCTTTATGTATTTTTATTTCTGTTTCAACTGCATCAACTTCTTCAATTTTTTCTGATATTAATCCTAAATCAAATGTTTTATTTAATATAGGATTTCCTTCAGCAGTTGGTTCAAGTTTTACAGTACTAAATTCTTGATCACCTTGTACCTTGAAAGTTCTTGTTTCCACTATTTCATTACCAGCGTTATCACGGACTAAAATCTTAATAGTATGTGTTCCATTTGATAATTTAGCATTGTATAAGTATAGTGCATTATCTTCTGGCACATTTGCATATTCCTCAAATGTAGATGCATTTACACCATCTATATACATACGAACTGCATTATAAAATATGCCACTAGTATTTTTATTTTCAACATCACTATATAGTGATTTAAAAGTAATTGTATTTGTATTTATTGTATCTCCATTTTGTAATTCTTCACCATTTGCAGTAATACTATCTACATTTGGGTTATCTGTATCTTGTTTATTTGCTCCATATACAAATTGTAGGTTGTCTATATATATTGAACCTTTACATTGAGATTGAGGTACTTTCACCATATCATAAGTTCCATCGGCTTTTGTTTCACCTCTTGTATATGCTCCCATTCCTGTACCTGGAACATACATAAGTCTTATAGTTTCACCTTTTCTAAGGCTAAATGGTGCTTTTTTACCTTCCAAACTACCTTCAAGATATCTCCAGCCAGTCCAATCTATACCACCCATCTTACCTTCTGATATTTTAGCTTCTTCAGTAAAATCAACTTCTTGATTATTTCCATCAGCATCATTTATATACATTCTAAGCCATAAATTTGGTGTTCCTTCTGGTGCATATACCCACATTCCAATGGCTGTTGGAGTACCTTCAACTGGATCTCCAACTCTATTATATCCAAGACCAGCACCTTCTGTTCCTGTCGCTTCTGTAAAATCATAATCAAGCTTTAATGCCTTACTACCAAATCGTACTGGTGAACCACTATCTATATCAACTATTTGTGCATCGTTTTTTCCGCCTCTACCATATCCCCTTAAATATAATAAAGCATTTTGATTTGTTGGGTCCTGTGTTATAGAGTAATATGTTTTTGCTGGTATTGTCTCTCCAGTTGTTTTATCAACCTTATCCTCAAAGTCCCATTCTACTGAAGGCAATCTACCTATTATTAGATTAACTTTTCCAGAAACACTTTCATCATAAGCACATGTTGCTGTTGCTGTACCATTTAATGTTTCTGAATCTGAAGATATAAATTTATTTCCATTGAATTTACCTAATTTTTCATCACTCAATGTCCACTTAATATCTCCATCTTTGTATATTATATCTCTACCTTTATATTTGACCATTATTCCTAAATCGCTTTCTTTATCAAAACCTAAGCTGACTTCATCATTGTTAAATGTGATACTGTCTGGTATTGCAATTGTAATAGTCGTACTTCCAACTACATTTCCTCCACTCATCAAGTTAACTTTAACTTCACCAGTTGTTCCATTTGAAGTAAATACACCTTCTGAATTTATTTCACCGTATTTACTATCTTCCAATACCCAGCTTATATCATCTGGAAGTTTAGCTTGTCCACCTGCTGAGTCAACACCTTTCGCAGTAAACGTTATCTTTGAATTTGGTGTATAAACTAAATTATTAGGTTCTATAGCCGCATGGTCAAATTCGCCACTTGCTTTTGCTGTAGAAACTATAAAAAGTGAAGTACTTACAGTTCTTTCACGTCCATCTGAAGGATTATTACGACATTCAAGTTTATCACTACCTTCTGGTTTTGAAAGGAATGTTGTTGAACCACCACCATCTAAGTTTAATGCTGTTTCACAGCCTAAACTAACCATAATATCTGCAATTTCTTGATATGTACGACCATATGAAATAGGTGCATTACGTCCATCATTAACAAATGTTACTACTTTACCATCAGGTTTAATACCTATCACTGTTCTAGGATTTATACTTGAATTGTAACTAAAGTCTAGAGCTTTTCCATCTTTAACCAATATAGTCTCCCCACCTATTGCTTCTTGGACATCATCTAATGGTACATTAGATTCTCTTATTACTGCTGTTCCATCCTTCAATATTGCAAAATATGGTTCTCTACCTGCTCCTTGATATTTTTTGCCATTCATCACAAGAGCTCCTGTTGGTGCTCCTGTTTTCATGTTAAAGAAATCTCCATTAACAGCAGCAACTATATTATATCCTGTAGCTTTTTCTGCTGCTTTTGCTTGATCTCTTACTGTCTGCATACCCCATACATTACCATTATAATCTTTATACCCTGCGATGATTTTTGTTGTTTTGGTATTTTTTAAGTCTACTTCACAAACATACCCCATATTTTGTCGATTACCTGTTTTATCATTGCTTACAATATGGCTTTCTTTAATACCCGGTGCTATGTTGTTATCTGTCTGCGAAACCAAATATTGATTGTCAGGTAATGTAATATTACTTGCTGCATATGCCATTGCTATATTATAGTCAAATGCCATTGCTAGTGTTAATAAAACAACAAGTAATCTGCTTGTAAATTTTCTTACCTTTGCCTGTTGCATAACAAAATTCCCCCATTCTTTTTTAGTAATCATTATAATTCTAACATATTTTTCATTTTTTAACAATTATTTCAATGTATTCTCCTTATAATTTTGAATTTTCTGTACTTTTATATCTAATATACTTTTCATAACTAATTTTTTTTAATCTGTTAAACATAGATTTAACTATATTTTTTTCATAATTATTCATCGAAATTATATACATAAATAACATATAAACACTTGAATAAAGTATTATAACTAATAAAAGTACCTTTAAATTATAAGTGTCCACATATCTATTTAATACTAATCCTAAAATTATACAAATTAATACTGATTTTGACATTGATAGTATTTCTATCCAAAATCTAGGTATTTCTAGTCCAATCTTTTTATAATAATACCAATTTATAATAAAACCATTTGCTACAAAATAAGAAATAAAACTCACAAAAGCGCATCCTATTGCACCCCATTTTAATGATGCAAAATAAGAAAATACTATATTTATTAGAGCTATAATTAAATACATAACTGATCTAAATACATGTTTATTTTTTGATTGTATTATATTTAATCCTATATTTTGTATTAATGGTATTGTCAATGGTACCATTATTAATAAACCGATAATATAGGCATCTTCATATCCTTGACCAGCCCAAAAATATATAAATTGTTTTCCATATAAAATAAATCCACTTAGTATTAATCCCAATACCATAAACTGAACTCTTCCAACTTTTATCATTAAATCAGTTAATTCATTATTATCAGAATTAGAATCTACTAATTGTGCTACTCTTGCACCAAATACACTACTAATCGTTGTTGAAAAGGTTTGATAATAATTCCCGAAATTAGCCCCAACAGAATATACTGCAACTAATACTGTTCCAGATGTTATTCCAAGTATTATTTGATCTGTACTCCAGTAAATTCTATCAACTATCATTCCTAACGCAATAAATAGTGAATATTTCACCATTTCTCTTACTAAATCTTTATCTAATTTTCCAAAAGCAATCCTCTTTTTAAGTACAAAGAAAAAATAAATAATATATGTAAAAATAGTTAAGGCATTAATTAATGTATTTACTGCTGTTACCATTACAGCCTTATATCCCATCATTAATAATGGATAAGTTATTATAGGACTAATAATAGTCCATACTATTGTTGATATTCTTATAAAAACAAATTTTTCATATGCTACAATTACGGACCCAAATAAGTTTGTTGAAAATGATAGGGCCAAATTCAATATCATTAATACTAAGATTGTTCTCATTTCATGTAACTCACTTGTAGTCATATGTCTATTAAATATATGGTCAGTATTTACAACAATAAATATTCCTACTATAACAACTATTGCTGAAATTATATTGTACATTATAAAAAATGTTCCATTTAACTTAGCTTCCGTATCTTTATCTTCATTAAATCTATATCTTGCTATATATCTAACTATTGTAGAGCCTAGTCCTAAATTTAAAATACTTAAATATGCTATAACAGAGTTTCCTAAATTAAATAACCCATATTGACTTTGTCCTAAATGTTTTATGATAATTGGGGTATAAAAAATAGATATTAAATTACTTATTATCAACGTTACATATGATAATACAATACCTAATTTTCTTTGATTTTGTTCCATCTTTAATTCCTCTCTATAAATCTATTTTTTAAGATTATATATCTTAAATTTTAAATAAGCTTTCATTCTATTAATACTTGAATTTATATTAGCTAATTCTATAGCTTGAGAAAATGTAACCTTATCTATATATTTAAAAAATAAATTTCTTTTTAACGATTTTTTCGGAGATTCTACCATTGAAATATTATTTTTTATAGATTCATATATATTTACATCCTCATAATATATATTATTTTTTATTTTATTGAATAGATTTAATCCTTTTTCTGAATTAATAAATAAAAGCGATATTCCTTTTTTATCATATAAATCTGGTTTTATTTTATCTACACCCCAAAAATCTGCTAAAGTTATATCACCTTCTCTATCAATTCCTTTAAACCTACACTCATAGCATGATGGTCTTAGATAATAATCATTTACAAATCCTTGAATATATAAATTATCTTTTCCTAGCTGCACAAAATCCTGATTATTTTTATAATTAATTTTTACAGAATAATTATCCCAACTTATACTTTTATCTCTAAAATTTATATTTTCAATCTCATTATTTTTACAAACTTCATTTATATATTTTTTAAATACTTTACTAGAAGGTACTCCATGACAAGCTATGTCTATACAGATTAAATTTTCAAAATCCTTACCTAAAACAGATTTTAATCCAGCTATTTGACATGGTGTCCCCGAAAAAATAACTGGTTTATTTTTTTCTAATTTTTCTTTTGCAATGTTAAATGAGCTTCCTATTATACTTTGATAATATTTTGAGCTTCTCATTTTACATATATCATTCTCTTGTTCTATGCCTTTATGTATAACATTAAAATTATCATCATATATAGCTCCAAAACATATTCCACCATTAGATACACACTCTTGTGAAATTAAAGAAAAAATTCCACCAGATGAACTCTGTAACCTAGTTTTATTATTTTTATTATAAGCGCCATATACCCTTTTTACTTTTAAAGATTTAGTTTTATGCAATATAGGGCATACTTTCTCACAAAGTCCACATTTAATACATTTTGTACTATCTATATTTGGATATAAAAATCCCTCTTCATCCTCTATCATATTTATACAATCTTGTGGACATTTTGAATAACAGGCATGACATCCTGTGCATTCTGCCTTATTCTTTATTTGTATCATTAGATATCCCCCAATATATTAGCAATTTCCCTACCTGCTTCAAGTGATTTTTGTCTATATTCAGGTATAAAATCTTCTAAATGATTTTTTATACTTTTTTCATTGTTAAACATCCACTTAAACTCTCTTACTAAATTTTCTTCTGTTAAATCTTGTACTGGTATAACATACTTATCATAAGTTCCAAAAATATCTTTGGCTATCCCCTTAGACTTTACAGAATAACCAACAACCAATGTAGGCACACAAGTCGAATAAGCAGCAATAGTTGCATGTGTTCTAGCCCCTATAAAAAATCTACACTTAGATATATATGCTTTTAATTGAGTACAGTTATAATCTCCTATCATATATACTCGTCCACTATCTTTAAACTTATCATAGATTTTCTTTAAAGGTACTCTATCATCATTTCCTTCCCATATAACATGTGGAACTAATGCTACATTCATATTTGTTTCTTTTAATATATATTCCACTAATTTTTCATAACTAGCTAATGCATTTCCTTCATTAGTCTCATAATTCATTATTAATGGACTTAAATTTATTCCAACTGTATTCTCAGGTGGTAACTCCTTCATATTTTCATCTATTTGTAATGTGAATGCTACATCTGGATATAACTTAACATTAGTAAGTCCTTTTTTTATCATATTATTATAAGTAATTGTTTCACGAGCTACAATTAAATCAAAGCTTTTAAAGTCTTCTATTATCTCTGGATTTTCTAATCTATCCTCATCCACAGAACATCCCCATAAAACGGTTTTATTACCATGTTTTCTTGATAAATTATGTAACATTATATATTTACCATGATCTCCATAGCAATAATTATCTCCTCCAATTGAAAGATTAATTCCATTTTTATTTATAGATGTCATAGCCTCTTCATATGCCAAGTCATTCATTTTTGTATAATCCTTTTTAATCTTTAAATCTAAATATGCATTCACAAATTTAAATGTATTCTTTTTAACAGGATTTTGCTCTTTTACTACATTTACCTTTTCTCCAATTCCATACTCTATATCTTGACTCGGATTTTCACTTACTAGTGTATATTTAAAATCTCCTGCATTATTTAATACATTCATCGTCCCTCTTATTATAGCTTCACATCCATGGTTCCCCGAACCTTTGTGACAATACATTAATACGTCCTTCATAAAATCCTCCCTCTACAGCTTATTTACTAAGTTTATTAGCTTATCCTCTTTATAAAACTTTTTGTTACTCAATATATCTCCAACTGAACATTCTTTCATAAATTCATAATAATATATTGAATCCTCAAATTTGTAATTTTCATTACTTGTGAATAATAACTTTGGATATTTAACTTTTTTAAATTCATCAAATATCTCTTGATTAAATCCATCTCTATCAGTCATTATCACAGCTAGTTTATCAAATTTTATTCTTTTTTTTCTTTCATTCCATTTTTCTACAGCTTCTTTGCATGTATTATAATGGTTAAAATATATTTCAATATCACCTAAGTTACCTACAGGATAAAACTCACCATATCTCATATCCAACTCTTGTGATAAATAGTTTTCTATGTTATTTACAAATTTAATAAAATCACCAGCTTTAAAATGTAAATTAATTGTTGGGGATAAAAACTTCATTCCCATATCATGATAAAATACTCCTCCTGTACAATTTTGAGATATTATACTAAAATTATCATTTTTTAATTTACTTGCTACTTTTTTTATTACTTTGTTGTTCTTCTCTCTATTAAGTCTTCCTTTTACTTTATTTATAAAGTTCTTAGTTTTGACTAATTTATTGTATATATTTTCTTTTAATATATATTGTCTTTTTATATTTATCCATGAATTATAATCTTTTGAAAGACACATAGACTTAAACTTTGCTTCATTATCCTCAAATTTACAGTTATTGACACAAACTTTATAGTCATTACTAGCTAAAATTTCATCAATCTTATCTTTTTTTGTTTTATTATCTAAGTCTTTATTTTTTATAATAAAATCGAAATAATTTAAATATGAGTATAATAAATTTTTATTATACAAATGAATATTATTTTTATCTCTCTTTGCATCATCATCCAAGATATTAAATAAATACTCCATAGAATCAATAGAAATTTCTATTTGCTTCATATTCTTATACCATAAAGAATTTGGATTAATATGTATATAATGATATAAAGGTTTATTAATAACAACTATCTTATCTTTATCCATACAATTTACATAATCTATCCCAAATCTCATATCCTCACCGATAGATATATCTTCATCAAATCGTATCTTATTTTTCTCTATAATATCTCTGACAAAAATCTTGTTCCACAAAGCACTAAAATGCCACTTAGAATACAATTCTACAACATCATTTTTCGACTTTATATCGATACTTTCCTCCTTACCAAAAATATTTTTTTGTGGAGGTAATCCTTTAATATCGTTATGATACCAAAAACCAGAAATAACTAACTCAACATTATTTTTCTTAAGTTCACTTAATAAATCCTCGCAATAATTGTAATCTACCCAGTCATCACTATCCACAAAAACAATATATTCTCCAGTTGCATTATCCAAACCTATATTTCTAGTTGCGGATACTCCCATGTTTTTTTCATTTATAATATATTTTATAAAATCATATTCATCAGCTAATTCTTCACAGATTTTATTGCTGTTATCTGTTGATTTATCATTAATTAATATAATTTCTATATTTTTATATTTTTGCAAAATCAATGACTCTACACACTTATATAAAGTTTTTTCAGCATTATAAACTGGTACAATTATGCTTATTTTCTCCTCCATATTAACCCCCACTACTAATTAATCTTTTTATAATCTTTGCTGGTATACCTCCTACCACAACATTGTCTTCAACATCTTTAACAACAACAGCATTAGCTCCTACCACAACATTGTTTCCGACTGTTATTGGACCCAATACCTTTGCCCCACAAGTCACCATAACATTATCGCCCAGTATAGGTGGTCGTGTATGATCTGTATATCCAAGTGTTACTTGTTGATTTATCCAAAAATTTTTTCCTATTTTCTCAGCAGATATCATAGTACTAAATCCATGTTGAATAAATAACCCTCCGCCTATTTCTTTTGCTTGTATATATAAAGTACTTAATGGCGGATAAATTAAAGCTATTATTCTTCGTCCAATTTTTTTTCTGCCACTTCTATATATAGCTATATTCCTAAACTCTTTGTATTCAGTCATCAATCTACAAATGTTAGAATATCGTTTTGCTTTATTTAATCCCATGATATCTTCCCAACGTTCAATATCTTTTATAAAATCTTGGTTTTTCATATCTATAAATGGATATACTATAGTAAATCTTAATAACTGGATTAAAAAAACTAATTTTTTTAAAATGCTCATATTAACTCCTTACTCAAAATAGATATCTTTATCAATTGTTACTTCTTCTAGTTGATTTTTAGATTGAATATATTTATCAGACTTAGTCATCATAAATTTAAATATTTGCATTTTGATTCTAATATCTATATTTGAAGTTATAATCTTTCCTTTTTCAGATTTTAAATTATTTTTCATATAATCTAATAATTTCTCATCTACATAATAATCCTTGCTTATAATCAAGTAGTATGTTAATAAATGTTCTAAAAATGACTTATCTAAATCTTTATATATTTTTCTGACTAGTTCATATCTTTCATACAGATAATCTACTCTATCTTTTAAGATTTGTTTTTGTGAACTCTCTGATTTCATTACTCCTGATTTTCTCATTCGATAGTTGTATACTATTTTATTGCTAGTAACTATACTTTTGGAATTTATGACACATTTATATGTAAAGAATTCATCATCAATGCATCTACCTTCTTTGAAAAATACATTTTCTATAACCTCTCTTTTAAAGAGTTTATTCCAAAATAAACTACTATCCCATTTTTTAAGGAATAATTCTAAAAAGTCTTTAGAACTTATTTTTTGTTCAACTATTTTATCTTGTTTAAATCTTTCAGTATTTTTATATAAATTTGTAAAGCTACATTGAATTATATCCGAATTATATTTTTTTATTGTATTTACCATATATTCAATCATATCTGGTTCAATAAAATCATCACTATCTACAAATGTTATATAATCCCCTTTTGCAATTTTTAAGCCTTCATTTTTAGCACTTGCTGCTCCACCATTTTTCTTATTTATAAATACAATTCTATTATCTTGATTTTTATACTTTTCACATATTTTAGTTGACTTATCTGTCGAACCATCATTTATTAATATTATTTCTAAATTCCTATATGTCTGATTAATTAGTGATTTTATACATTGCTCTAAATATTTTTCTACATTATATATAGGAATTATAATACTTACTAATTGTTTCATAATTTCTCCTAATCTAGATATTTAACTACCTTCGCTGGATTACCTGCAACTACACAATTACTTGGAATATCTTTTATAACTATTGAGCCAGCACCAATAGTTACATTATCTCCTATTGTAATTCCTCCAACTACTACTGAACCAGTATAAACAGTTACATTATCTCCTATAATGGCTGTATATCTTCCATTTATATTTTTACCTCTTCCTATAGTTACATTTTGATATGTGGAAAAATTTTTACCTATTTTAGTTGCATGTATAATGGTACTATATCCATGATAAATAATAAGTCCTGAATCTATTTCACCACTAATTTCAATTGATTCAAGTGGTGGATAAAAAATCCTCAATGATTTTGCTAAAACTCTACTTCTTCTTATTCTATAATAAAAAACATTCCTAAATGTTTTGTTATTAAGTAATAAATTATGTAATTGTTTATATTTATTTTCCTTATTATCCATTTGATTATATTGTTTCATATCACCTATAATTTTTTCCTTATCCTTAAAAAAATAAAAAACTAGTAAAGCCAATATTGATCTAGGATAATTAATTATTGAGTAAGCCTTTTTTATTAAATTCATAAATACTATTCCCCTCTTTTAGACCTTATACTCCTACACCTATTAAATTTCTAAGTTTACAAGTAAAATCTAATGATACTGATACTAAATTAATCCATATATTCTCTTTTAAAGATAATATATTTTTTTCATCTTTATTAAAATTTACATATTCAATATATTTTTTTATAACTTGTTCATATTTTCTTTGTTCTACTATTTTTTCACATTTAAGCATTAATTGATATTGATATAAACAAGAGAAAAATAAACTTTTCTTCGCCTTTATCTCTAATTTAGGAAATTTTTGCTTTATATAATTTAGTCTATTATTTCTAGCTTCTAAAGCATCTAATCTCGACATCGAAAAAGGTTTATCCATTATACTTCCTGAGCGTTGTAAATAATAATATAATTGTTCAACTGTATAAACTATTTTTTCACATTTTCCAAATATCTGGTATGTCCAAAATTCGTCTTCATGTATTTTCCCAAATTCAAAATATATACCATCAATAACTTCTCTCTTATATAACTTATTCCATACTGTTTGCTTTAATATGCCTTCATCTAGTAAATTTTCTAAAGCTTCCTCTGAAGTAAAAACACATATTTCTTCTTTATTTACTACCTGTTTTTCATTAACAACATCTTCTTTATATACTTTCTTTACTGCACAAACAGATATATCAGCATTATATTTTTCTAAATTATTAATTAAGATTGCATACATTTTATAGTTAATCCAATCATCACTATCCACAAAAGTAATGTACTCACCTGTAGCAATTTTCATCCCAGCATTTCTTGCATCTGAAAGCCCGCCATTTTCTTTATGAATAACCTTTATTCGTTCGTCTTTAATAGACCACAAATCTGCCATTTCACCAGACTTATCTTTTGTACCATCATCGACTAATATAATTTCCAAATTCTTATATGTTTGATTAACTAAACTTTCTACACATTTATCTAAATATTGTTCTACATTATATATTGGAACAATTACACTTATTTTTTTATTCATATTAACTCCTATCAATTATATTTCTTATTAAAATATAACTTATATATTAAGTCATATATAAATCTCATATATATTATTCCATACACCATGAATCTAGTTTTTTTCGTAATTTTATTATTGTTCTTTACTTCATTTTTACTTAACTTAATATAATGTCTAATTTTATTTTTTAACTTTTTTAATTCCGTATTTTTCTCTAAAGTCAACAAATTATATATATTTATATTCCTTTCAAGTTCCATTTTTTTTGCATAAGGCAGTATTTCTGTATCATTTTTATATAAATCAACTATCATATTATAAACTTTTAATGGGTCTGTAATCCTTCTCAGATCATTTGAACTAGAAGTAGTTGCTGAACCTTCTCTTTTCATATAGTTATACTTTGTTTTATCCTCAAAAATAGATTTATTAGATTTATTAAATAAAAGCACATTAAAATATAAATCTTCATTTATACTTATACTTTCATTTAATCTAATATCTCCGACTATATTATTTTTAAATATTTTATTACATAGACTTGGCTCTATCAATGTACCCTCAAAAAGATCTAATAATCCTTTTTTTCTGTCTTGGATAATAAGTTTTTCAGTTCCATAAAATAATGTTTCTTTATTATTTTCTACAAGCTTATACCCGCAATGAGATATATCAGCATTATATTTTATGGCATTATTAACAAGCATTTCATACATATCATCCTCAATAATATCATCACCATCTACAAAACCTATAAAATCACCACTAGCAATATCAATTCCTCTATTTCTCGCACTAGAAACTCCACCATTTTCTTTATGAATAACAATAAATCTCTTATCATTTTCAGCAAATTCATCAGCCAATTTTCCAGTATTATCACTTGATCCATCATCAACAACAATAACCTCGAAGTTTTTATAAGTCTGATTTGCTATACTTTTCAAGCACTTAACTATATAATCTTGAATATTATATGCAGCTACTATAACACTTACTTTATAATCTCCCATACTACTCTCCTATAATGAATCAATCATATCTTCAACTGCCTTAACAGTCTTTTCCTTTGAAAAGAAACTTCCTCTTTCACTAGCTTTCTGTTTATAATAAACAAGTGACTCTTTGTCTTCCAAAAGTTTTTTAATTCCCTCATAAATACCTTCTTCACTATTTTCAACAACTAAACCATATTCATTGTTATAACCAAGAAGTTCTTGTGCTCCAGAGCATAATGTGCTAACCACAGGTGTTCCAACAACTAAAGACTCCGTAATAGCTGTGCTAAATCCTTCTCTCAACGAAGAACATACAAATAAATCACACTTTGCCACGTATTTATATGGATTATCCCTAAACCCTAACAATGTGTATGTATCTTGTAAATTATTTTCTTTGATATATTTATTAATTTTATCTTCGTCTTCTCCAATTCCTAATATGTATATATGGTGATTCATCCCTTCATATATAAGTCTTTTATGAACTCTTGCCAATCTGTCATATCCTTTTGTTTTTGTAATTTTTCCTACTGAACATATATTTACTGTATTTTTATCAAAAATCACATCGTCTACATTTTCTTTAGATTTTTCAATAATTTGCTCAGTTTCATTTATATTATAAAGAATATCTACATTCAATTCATTTAATTTTGATGTTTCTAAAAAAATCTGTTTTACAGTATCGGATACACAAATAATTCCATCAAATTTGCTATAACATTTTCTAGCTTCATTCACATCCCTAAATCCTAAAGCAAATTTTTGTTCATCATTCATTTCTATATGTATCCAACTTACCTTTTTACTGTTATATGGACATCCACTTATAATTCTCGCTGTTGGACCTTCTAAATATGAAATAACTATATCATATTCATCCCTTATCAGATACTTGTATAAAAATTTAGGGGAAAATAGCTTAAAAATTGTTGTGCTTCCTCTAAATAATTTTTTAAATACATATTTATATTTAATATCTTCATTTAAATACTGTTTATTAACTCCTACATCAAATATAGTCTGCAAAGTTATATCATATTTATCCTTATCTAAATTATTCACTAAATTGACAAGTACTTTTTCAGCACCACCATGCATTAAATTAGGAATAAAAAATAATATTTTCTTCATGTTTATACCCCTTTATTAGTGCCATTGATATTTTATATTTAAAATTTCACTTCCATAACTTAATCCTCCCCATGCTATAATCATTTGATAATAAAAAAATGCGAAATAACATACTATCATGATATAATAAATTAAATTTTTTTCTTTTTTTTCAAAAATATTATTTAAAAGCCATGGCAAAAGTATTAAATTATATATAGAAAAGTATATTGGCAGTCTTCCAAGCAAAATCCCGCTATTAACAATTTTAGATATTATATAAAAACCACTAGCAATTAACGACATATTTATACTTAATTTAATAATTGGTGTTAATTTATCTTTTATTTTCTCTCTATATATAAATGCCAAAATTATAGGTATAGATTCAACTAATATTCTAATAATACTTGTTCCATCATCAGTTGCTTTAAATTCATTTACAGAAGTTGCATAATCTGTTTGTTCAACAACATCTGTTAATAAATTAGTAAACTTAGTTGTAAATATCATTGCTAAAACTATACATCCTATAAACAACATAGTTCTTTTATTCCAAGGCTCACCCTGTGCAATAAAATACATCGGTATTAATATCAAAGCAGATTGATGGATTGTAGACAATATACAGACTATAAGTATATATAATAAAGTTTTATTCTTTAAAATAAGTCCAGTACAACTAAACATAATTGCAGCTACTAAAAATTGTCTCATACCATTAAACATCCAAGTAAACTGACATGATGCCATAAATAGAAAAGCACTAACTCCAAAATTACATGAATATTTATAAAGAGGTATCATTACACATATACCACTAATTAATGCAATAATAGAAAGCCATACATTATAATTATCAGATATAAAAGTTTTTATTAATATAGAAAATAATCTAAATCCAGTTTCCCTAGCACTACTATCAAATATTACATCATGCGCATTTTGAAATAATGGATAATTATCAAACATCTTTATATAAGCTGTTGTATCACCAACAGTAGTTCTCATTCCAGCAAAAAACACAATCACAGCAAAAGTAGCAACCGCCATAAACAAATGTGCCCTTGCTTCATAAACCTCTTCACCTAAATATTCCCCAACACAAACTCTCTTAGAAGTAGCCTGCGCCAATATCCCAAATAATATAACCCAAGCCATCATAAACCAATATACTGTCATACTCTACTTTCCTTCCCTATTGTTATATAAAACCAATAAATAAAGTGCAAATCCAAAAGGCGTAGCCAAAACTGTCATTCCTTTTCGTGGACTTTCTTTAACAAATTTTCTATTCTTACTTATAAAACTACTCGAAACATAATGAATGCAAGTTTTAAAATTCTTTAAAACTCCAGTATCATATTTCATTGAGACCTTTCTCATAAAAGCAAATCCCCTAGGATTTTTATAATACTGTCTAAGCATATTTTTACTAGAACCATCTTCCATATACTCAACAACACAAACAGGCTTATTCATTATCAACAACTCATAATCCTGATCTGCTAACAAGTATTTATAATCTAAAGGAACAAATTTTTCTCCCTCAAACTCTGGATATGGTGGATATTTATTTATAATTTCTGTTCTATAAATAAGTTTCTTATCACCTTGACCACCGTTTTGGTAATAACCACTAAGTGTTGTACTTTTTTTATTTGGCAATTCTTTACCTATTACTTGTCCATTTTTATATACATCAAGCGCTAATATCCCCGAATAGCGGCTGTCTTTGTTTTCTTCCCAAAAATTTACGATTAATTCCACAGCATCATCTGGCATAAAATCGTCTGAATCTATACATACATTTAATTCTGTATCTATTAACTCATATGCCTTGTTGTGACCTGTGTGCATTCCTCCATTTTGTTTATATACATAACGAATTTCAAACCCATTGTCTTTTGCCATCCATTTTTCTACAATTTCTTTTGTATTATCGCTAGAACCATCGTCAACAATCAGCCACACAAAATCTTTACAAGTCTGTCTACATAAGCTGTCATAACACTGTTTCAAAACATAGGCTCTATTATAAGTTGGAGTAAATACTGTAAGTGTCGCCATATTCAATCCTCCAATTAACATTTATTTAAGTAAAACTCCTGCAAATATTTTGCATTAGCTTTTATATCGAAATTAGCTTTTACTATTTCTTCTTTTGTATTTTGTCTTTCATATTTTTCGTATTTAAGTACTTCTTTTGCCCATTTCTGTGGACTTTCTTCTAATTTAACTACTTCTACATTTTCTGTCATTTTACATTCAAGTGGCACTTTGTCTGATATTATACATTTAAGTCCAGATGCTTGTGCCTCTACCATAGTTACTGGCAATCCTTCATAAAGCGAAGGAAATAAAAACATATCCATCCCCTGCATCAACTCATTTACATCAGATCTAACACCAGTAAATATAACCTTATCACTAAGTCCCAAATCTTGTACTTTCTGCTCAATCTCAGCTCTTAAATCACCATCACCGACAAGCATAAGCACGCTATCTTCTTTTACCTTTTGTACTTCATTAAATACATCTATAATAAATTTGTGATTTTTAGGATAATTAAATCGTCCAACATGACCAATCACAAATTTGTTTTCAATACCAAATTCTTTTTTTACCTTATCTGCTTTTTCTTTATTATAAGTATATAAATCAGTATCAATTGCATTATTTAACACTTCAAAATTATCAGTTTCAAACATCCATTTACCTGCTTCTTCACCGCATGCGAACATCTTATCTGAATACTTTTTGATATTTTTCTTTGCCAATACTTTTATAAAGTACTTCAAGTTCTTGTCTTGGCTTGCACTATGGGCATGGGCTATAGTAAACCTAACCCCATTCTTTTTCGCCACCTTAAGCACAACCCCACTCAAACAGTCCTGATGACAATGCACAATCTGATACTCTTTATGTTCCTTAAAAAACTTATCCAAAGCATTTAAATAACTCTTGCTGAAGGGATTTAATTTTGGAAGATGATAAATCTTGCCGCCAAGTGATTCAATTTCATCGTCATAATCCCATCTTTCATCACGATGAGTCAGAAAATCAAATTGAACCTTATTTCTATCAATATTTCGATAGTAATTCATAAGCATGGTTTCAAGTCCGCCACGCCCCATATATGTCACCACTTGCAATACTCTTATCGGCTCACTCATCTCTCAATCTCCTCAACAGTCATCTCAACTACCTTCCTCTTATCAAAAACATCCTCCATATGCCTTCTGCCACACTGTCCCATCTTCGCCTTATCATCATAGCTCATCAGCGTGAACTTCTTAATCTTGTCATAAAGATCACCACTATCTTTAACCTTACAAGTAAATCCGCTGACCCCGTTGATAATCGATTCTTTGCATCCGTGGATGTCTGTAGCAATTAGCGCCCTTCCGATTGATGCTCCTTCCAACAACACATTTGCCATTCCTTCGTGATATGATGGAAGGACGATGCAGTGTGCTTCTTTCATAAATTTTACGACGTCTTTTTGGTAGCCGTAGTATTTTATATAATCTTTTGCTTCCAAATCTTTTATAATCTGGCTATAATCTTCTTCAAACCATCCTAGAAATCCAAATTCTGCTTTGATTCCTTCCGATTTGATTTTTTTGATTGCATCAAACAGTTCGTTGACGCCTTTTTCTTCCATAACCCTTCCGACAAATAAGAACTTTGTGATGTGGTCTTTTGGCATTGGGCTAAAGCTGAATCTTTCAAGATTTACCCCTGCGCCGTTCATAACGACTGCTTGTTCTTTTGTGATTGTTTTGTCGTCTATCATAACTTTGGCGTTTTGCACATTTTCGAAAAACACAGATTTCGCTTTTTTAAGTCCAACTTTATAAAGTGTGCTGACGATTTTTTTCAACATTCCACCTTTGTAATAGGCACTCCCAAGCCCAGTTACATTAGCGATAAATGGCGTTTTTCTAATTCTCGATGCCATCCCTCCATAAATATTAGGCTTGATTGTGTAGCCTATTGCTATGTCTGGTTTTTCTTTTTTGATTATTTTTAAATAGTCCAGAAAAAGTTTAATGTCCTTAATTGGGTTTAAACTTTTTCTGTCTACATAAGTTTCTATTATTCTAACTCCTAGTGCTTCTATCTCTTTGTTGTCGCCTTCTGGCAGCGATACTACTACTTCATATCCCTTTTCTACTAATTTCTCCACCAATTCTCGTCTAAATTTATAAATCGTTGCGAAATGGTTTGATAGTATCAACACCTTTTTCATAAATTCCCCACCTATTCATTAGTCTGTTTTGCAACTATTTGCTCTTCTGTCTTTCCTTCAACAACTCCATCTCTTTTTAATACTTTTACAAATGTTAAAAAGAAACATTTCACATCAAAACCAAAACTGCATCTTTCGACATATTCTCCATCTAGTTTTGCTTTAACATCAATCGGCAACTCATCTCTCCCGTTGATTTGTGCCCATCCTGTAAGCCCTGGGACTATGTCGTTTGCTCCATATTTGTCGCGTTCTTCAATCAAATCATATTGATTCCAAAGTGCGGGACGAGGCCCAACAATACACATATCACCTTTGATGATATTTATAATTTGTGGCAACTCGTCCAAACTTGTTTTTCTAAGGAATTTCCCAACTCTTGTTATATACATATCTGGATTTTCTAACAAATGTGTCGGTGTGTCTTTTGGTGTATCTATCTTCATCGTTCTAAATTTTAAAATATTAAACTCTTTTTTATGAAGACCGATTCTTCTTTGTTTGAATAAAATCGGTCCCTTTGAATCCAATTTTATACATACAATCAATATTAAAAATACTGGTATTAGTACAATAAACCCTATCAAGGAAATCACAAATCCAATCACTCTTTTAAAATATCGATATATTCCAACCTTCCCATCATCCATTTATACAACTTCCTCCCTTCTAACATAAGTCGGCACAATACTCTTCATAATCAAGTCCACCTTCTCATCCTGATCATTATCGGCAACCCTCTTCAAAATATTGAGCTCCTTCTTAAACTCGGCCTCGTCAATTTCGATAGGTCGTCCAATTCTGATTTGGTTGTTGGAAGTTTTTTGTAGCCCTTCTTCATCCATAAGGACCTCTTCATATAATTTTTCGCCTGGTCTAAGTCCAGTAACCTCGATTTTTATATCGACATTTGGTTCAAAACCGCTAAGTTTGATTAAATTTCGTGCCAAGTCGATTATTTTGACAGGTTCGCCCATATCAAGGACGAATATTTCCCCGCCTTTTGCCATTGCGCTGGCTTGCAATACCAAAGATACTGCTTCTGGTATTGTCATAAAAAATCTAGTAACTTCCTCATGAGTTACTGTGACTGGGCCGCCTTCTTCGATTTGTTTTTTAAATAGCGGAACGACGCTTCCATTGCTGCCCAATACGTTACCAAATCTCACAGCGACAAATTCTGTCTTGCTTGTTTTATTCTTTGTTTGAACAATCATCTCGCAACAACGTTTAGTCGCGCCCATTATATTAGTCGGATTGACCGCTTTGTCAGTTGATATCAAGACAAATTTTTTGACATTGTATTTGTCTGATAAATTGACAACATTTTGTGTTCCAAATACGTTGTTTTTTATCGCCTCACAAGGGCTGTCTTCCATAAGCGGAACGTGTTTGTGTGCTGCTGCGTGGAATACAATTTCAGGTTTATATTGTTCAAATATCTTCTCAATCTTGTGTTCATCACGCACAGACGCTATAAGTACTTTTAAGTCTAAGTTTTTGTGGTAATGTCTGATTAATTCTTGTTGTATTTCATAAGCGTTGTTTTCATATATGTCTAGTATGATAAGCTGTCTAGGATTGTACTTGGCGATTTGCCTACATAATTCGGAACCGATAGACCCACCGCCTCCTGTAACCATTACGACCTTGTCGTTGATGATGCTGTCCATATCATTTAAATTCATTTTTACGGTTTCTCTACCCAAAAGATCTTCAATTTGAACATCTCTTATTTTTGTCACATTTACTTTTCCATCTATAATTTCATATATTCCAGGTATAGTTTTTAATTTTGTGTTAGTGTTTTTACAAATATCTATAATTTCTCTTTTTCTCTTTGGTTCAATATTTGCTATACATATTATAATTTCATCAATATTTTCTTCTTTTACTATTTTATCAATATCCTTAGTTGTTCCAAGAACAGGTACTCCAAAAACGTATTTTCCCAATTTTCCCCTGTCATCATCAATAACAGCGACAGGAAGTTTTTTAAGCTCTGGATTTTCAAATAATTCCCTCATTATCATATTTCCAGCCACACCAGCTCCAACAATAAGAACTCTTGATGAATTTGATGCATTTTGATTGATTTTCATTTGCATAACTACTCTTCTCATAGCCCTATATGTAACTCTAATAGAAGTCATCCCAACTATTACCATAAGAAGATTTACTACAAAAAAAACAACTTCCATATTGTAATCTAATCCTGCCATCACTAATAGCGATGTTACTGCTGCACAAAAGCATGCCAAAAAGATGTTTGATACTTCTTTTTCTCCTCCACATTTCCAAAGACTATCATAACATCTAAAATATAATAGAAATCCTACGTTTATCCCTGCATAGATAAACATTGGTAGTAATGAAAATGTAGTAATTTTGAAATCCAATAAATACATCGTTATAGCAAAACTAAGTATACAGACAATACAGTCCATAGCGAGTAATATTGCTTGTCTGACTTTACACTTGTCTATCCCCATCAAGGCACAGTCAATCTTTTCAGCCATTTTCAATATCATAAATATCCCCCCTCCATATTTACATCCACATAACTACATTTTTTACTTACTTATAAATTTTACTTAAACCTAAATCTCTCTTACTTTAACTCACTTAACAATATACTGTGTTCTTTGCTACATCCACTGGATATAAATATCTCTTTCCATAAGTATATTTTTAATATAAATATAAACGTTGCTAGCTATATAAATATAACTAACAACTTTTATAGATATAGAAATTTTAATATATATATATTTCTACAAAAAATCATAAATTCCTTATTTTTACGATAATTTTTTATAATAATTTTTAACTTGTTTTTCTTCTTCTCTTTTTCTTTCTGCCAAACAGCTTATGTTTATGTTCTCCATAATAATTAGAATATCCATAATAATTGCTGTAATAGCTGTATTTCTCTGCCTTGAATTTATTTAAAACTACTCCTATTATATTCGCACCGACTTTGTTTAACTTGTCTAAAGTTATCTTTGCACCCTTTGAATCTATAGCCTTTGCCGCATTGACTATAATAGTCCCATCGACATATTGTGTAATAATGCAAGCATCGTTCAATCTGCATATCGGTGGCGAATCTATAAATACATAATCGTATTCTTCTCTAAGTTTTGAAACTAAATCTTTCATCGATTGTGAATTAAGTAGAATTGACGTATTTGAAGGAACTCCTCCAGAAGTTATTATGTCTAAATCACCGACTTTTTTGATACATTCGCTTTTCTTATTATTCCCAAATACTATATCAGAAACACCAAAGCTGTTTTCAATACCAAAATATCTACTTACTCCTCTTTTTCTAAAATCGCAGTCGATAAGAAGAACTCTCACTCCCTCCAATTCAGAAAAACACTTCGCCAAATTACAAATTATAGTAGTCTTTCCTTCATCCATCTCTGCACTAGTAACCAAAATTGTTTTTATATTTTTATTAATAGTTACATAAGTTCTTATCTCCCTATAAGACTCATTTAACTCAAAATTTCCCTCATCATATGCACCTCTTTTTGCCATAGCTAAATCCCCCTACTTTCTTCCTTTTTGCTGTTTTCCATCATCAAATGGTATAGTCCCAATTAAAGGTAGACCCCAGTATTTTTCAACATCCTCTGGAGTTTTAACTTTAGTATCTAAAACCTCAACTAATAGCACTAAGAATATAGCTATAACTAAACCTGCCACAAATGACTTCAATAAAGTTAGATCTTTTGTTCTACCTTGTAAAACTCCTGGCCCTGCTGGATAAGGAGATTCCACACAATCTAAATTAATTACTCTCTTAAGCTCTTCATTATATGCTTCTGGTAAAGCAGCCGCAGCATTATGCGCCCCATCAGCAGTTTTCGCAATAACAGTCATATTTATAAACTCTGGAGTTTGCTCATCCTGAATAGCACTAATAGAAAGGATTTGGCTAGATTGAACCTTGCTAAGCGCCGCAACATTCTTTCTAACATTCTCAGAACTAACCAAACTAACATAAGAAGACGCTATATTTTGATTAGTCATACTCGCAGATGCCGAATACGAACTATTAATATTGTTCAAAACCCTCTGCTCCTCAGTCATACCAGTAGTGCTATCATCACTATCTCTCTTGCTACTCTTCTTTGACTTGCTCTTTTCCACAGCCTCATTATATTCCTTCATAGAATTAATTTTAATCTTAACAGTAGCCTTATAAGTCGGTAAATAAGAAACATAATTCGTATAAGTCCTATATCCACCAAAACCCAAGCAAACTAGCATCACAAGAATAATAATCCACTTTCTTCTCCTAAACATGTCCAAATATTCTTTAATATTTACACTCTCTCCCATATTTCCCTCCAAATTTCTATTGGCAACATATCACCATTATGTATGAAACTAAACTTTGTCACTATTCCCTAATAGGTTCTACATATCTAGTTTTTCTTAGTAATTATACCATATTTTGGAACATTTGTAACTTTATAAGCAGATATATATAAAAAATTAGTTTTATTTTATATTATTTTTCATACTAACTAACTTAATAATTACTACATACTTACTTAATAATTACTACATAATAACTTAATAATTCCTACATAATATCCAATTTTTCTACTATTTATTATCCTATTCATAAAGACTTAACATACATTTAAGGCGATTTACAACCTCATTTTTAACATTATCCGGCCACACAACCTTCATATCTGCCCCGAACTGCATAATATTCTTTGACAAATATCCACATTCCTTCTCGACAAAAATCCCAACATAAGATTTTTCATTCTCGTTCTCATCCTTGTTCTCGTCCTTGTTCTCATCCTTATACTTATCCTTGTACTTGTCCTCGTCCTTATACTTGTCCTTGTTCTTGTCAATTTCACTAAACCCATCCACTTTTTTGTCATAATCATCACAAATAATCATATTTAAAGCATTACTAAAACCACGTAATTTCTCCCTAATTAGACTATTTTCTATATATTTCCCAGACAAGACATACTTCTCATAATCCAACTTCCCAAAAATCTTCTCCAGAATTTGAGCCTCAAGATGCCCCCTTTTAATCTCACACCTCAAACTATTATAATTATTCATTAAATCTTCCCCAAGATTATTATTTCTATAATTATCCTTTTCCATTATGTATATATAGTCGCCGAATTCATCTAATAAAGATTCCATTAAATTCTTTTTAAACTCTACCATAACGATATTAGTTCTTCTCGGAAATATATTTACATTATTATCGATTGACACATTTCTAGATGTAAACTGACTAAAATCACTTGTATTTTTGCAATCCGCACTCCTACAATCCCCAAGTTCACTCAAATCCATGATCCTCTCATCCTCAATCACAAACACATTTAGCATCATGTCAATCCTAAAATACTGAAAAACCTCCGAATCCTCATCCTCACAAACCAAATAATAATTCTTGTCTCTCAAAACCATATAAACCGGACTCTTCACAAATTCCCTCAAATTGCCATTCTCATCAACCTTACATTCAAGCTCCCTAAAATAATTATACTCACAATAATTGAACCTAATCTTTCTAGAAAACTTAATCGCCTCCGAAATCCTCGCCATACTGACAAAAATATCCTCATTAGTCGACTTCGGAATATCCTCAATATAAACATCCTTCAAAAAATCCTTATTTTGATAAATCGAGTTAAACGTCCTCAACTTCTCTAAAATCGCCTCCGTTCTCCTCCTCGTGACAAAATTACTAGTCAAAACAGCATCAGCCAAAAGCCTAACCTCACTAGCCTCAAAACAATTCGAATTAATATAATAACCCTCCTTGCTCTTATCATAATCACTAACATCGATTCCCAAAGCCTTCATATCCCTGATATACGCATAAATCGTCCTTCTATCAACATCAACACCCAATCGTTTTCTCATATGATGCTGAATCTCCTTAATCGAAAGCGATACATTCTCATCAGAATAACTCTTCAAAATCTCGATAAAAGTATAAAATTTAATATTATTACTTACCCTCTTCATGATATTTCCCTTACTCCTTGCATATAAAATCCCTCAATTTTTTATATCCAATCTAAAATTTATATATTTTTATATCTCATCTAAAATTTATAATATTTTTAATCCACATTATAGCAATTTCTATTATAAATATTTGCTATAAAATTACAATATATTTCATGTACATTTTTTTGTACATTATTACAGACCCCTTTGAAATTAACGTTTTCCCTTTGTTTTTTACATAATTTTACATTCTCAAGTGATTTTAAATAGTTTTAAGTGATTTTAAATGGTTTGCAATAGTTTCAAATAGTTTCAAATAATATTGGATACTCTTGAATAGTCTTAAATAGTCTTAAATAGTTTTAAATGATATTAAATACTCTCAATTCATTTTAAATAATATCGAATACTTTTGAATAATCCTAAATACTCTTGAATAGCCTTAAATGAATTTGAATAATCTCGAACATAAGTTTATTTTTTATAAATAAAAAAAGATTACGTGGCTACGTCTTACTCTCCCAGGCGGTTGCCCACCAAG
>ERZ857965.234-NODE-234-length-87388-cov-7.096699_pt1 | contig 87388 bp, 61 predicted proteins | sample MGYA00519758_ERZ857965 | MGnify/ENA primary metagenome ERZ857965 (study PRJEB31778, sample SAMEA3449381) | human gut metagenome | biome: human gut; feature: human-associated habitat; material: faeces | place: United Kingdom | collected 2010/2012 ...
ATTTTCGAGGATAGATTTCTTTTCGAAGAAGGAGTGTACTGGACGTACACGACTGATGAGAAGAGGAATATAGACCGAAAAAAACGAGTAAAGATTACCAAGTTATTTGTAATGATTACTTAACTTTGGCTATCGGAACGCAAATATGTTGTAAATTATAAAACACAGAAATATGATACCAGATTGGGCTAAAGAGCTGAATTGCAGCATTACGGTCTGCGACAAGAACGGGATTATCGTTTATATGAATGACCGGGCAGTGGAACAGTACAAGAAACATGGAAATCTTGTGGGAAAGAACCTTTTCGACTGCCACAATGAGCATGCGATGGGAATAATCCGGAAGCTGCTGACAGAAGGCGGCACCAATTCCTACACCATCGAAAAGAACGGCGTACACAAGATGATATTCCAGAGTGCCTGGAAAGAGAACGGCGCCGTAGCAGGATTATGCGAAATCTCCATGATAATTCCTGCCGAGTTGCCGCATTACGTCCGCGGCACCCAATCTTAGTACGTTGCACCGGATGTGCCGGGCTCCAAGCAAGCTGCGGCTCTGATAGGCGGAAGGGCCGCGTCGAAGTTATAAAATTTCATATAATAGTTTTATTTGTATTTACGATTCAGTAGATGGGTTAAGAATATTTACTATTTTTGTTAACATGGACAGTTTCACTGATGTGGAGCGCATTGGCTAGAACATAGAAATAAGACAAATGACAAAAGAACAGAAATATCTTGACTTCGATCAGTACATCAGGCAAGGGGAACCCGCCCAAAAAGACAAAGCGGAGGCTTGGCGTGTCGCCATCGGACTACAGGCTGTAGATGGGTTGAAGACATCCGAATACCTTCAGCTTACGGCCCGCAGGAACATCGAAGGTGACATTACTATAGACGAAGCCCGTGATCTCCTGCAACAATACTATACTACCAGAACCGCACGTGATCGCGGCGATACTGACAATGAAGAAGCTGATAAGGTTTCAGTAAACATCACTAAGATATTATCATCTGGAACATTCGATTTCAGTGCGAACGGTATCATATCTTTGCACCGGAGAATTTTTGACGGTGTATTCAAACATGCCGGAAGAGTTCGCGACTATGACATCTCGAAGAAAGAATGGGTGCTTGAAGGAGCGTCTGTCAGTTACTTGAATTGGGAAGATTTGCACCGGGCCTTGGAATATGACATCGCGCAAGAACGCGCATACAGTTACAAAGGAATCTCCCGGGACGAAATGATCGCCCACCTGACAAGCTTTGTCTCCGGGATATGGCAAATCCATGCATTCTGCGAGGGAAACACGCGCACCACAGCTGTCTTTACCATACAATATCTCCGTTCCGTAGGCTTCGACATCAATAATGAACTTTTCGCAAACCATTCCTGGTATTTCCGCAATGCACTGGTGAGGGCAAACTATAAGAATCTTGTGAAAGGCATCGACTATTCGCCTGTCTATCTTGAGCGATTTTTCCGCAATCTGCTTCTTGGCGAGCATTGGGATCTCAGGAACCGCTACCTTCACATTCATCCTAGCCCAGAATGGAGCATACAGCCGAAATTGTCCTCGAGTGCAGGACAAGCACAGGACAAGCTCGGGACAAGTTCAGGACAAGTTCAGGATAAGTTCCACACGGACAATCCAAACATCGCGACTCTGATTCGCATTGTTGGGGACAATGAATTATCCGTAAAAGAGATGATGAAGCGAATCCGGCTGACAGGACGTGACAATTTCCTGAAAGTCTATCTTTCTCCATCCATAAATGCAGGTTTCATACGCCCTCTTTATCCGGATTCGCCCAGGCACCCTCGCCAGAAATACCTTCTGACGACCAAAGGAATGATACTCTTGCAGGCTCTTTCAAAAAAAGAGGCACCCAATCTTAATACAATGATATAAATTCAATAAATCGAGGGAAATTACTATCTTTGAGGGTTTGGAATATACGGGGCGGGGAAGATTCCGCGCACCACATTGACAGAGAATAAGATAGATGGGAATAGAAATGAAGAATACGGAAGCGGGCAGGTGCCTGTTGTGCAAAGTGCCTAAATGCTCGGCTGCATGTGCAGTCAGAACAGATGTTCCTGCCGCAATGAAACTATACAGGGAAGACCGGATAGAGGAAGCCGCGCAGATGCTTTATGAGAACAATCCTTTCTCAGCAGTCACGAGCCTCGTATGTGACTGGAAGAAAAGCTGTTACGGGCATTGCGTACTGAATGCGAGAAAAATGCCTATCGACTGGCACAGCATCGAAGCGGAGATCTCCATACCCTATCTGAAGAAAGTGCATCCGCGCACCGGCATTGACAACGGAAAGAAAGTCGCCGTCATCGGCGGAGGTCCTGCAGGCATCACGGCCGCTCTGGGACTGAGGGAAAAAGGCTGCGCTGTCACGATTTTCGACAAGAACGAAAGACCGGGAGGCGTACTGAGATACGGAATTCCGGAATTCAGACTGGAGCGCGAAATCATTGACCAGTATGACAGGATTCTGCAGGAAGCGGGAGTCAGCTTCGCCGGAGGGGCAGATGTCAATGCTGTGAAATTCAGTGAGATACGCAGAGAGTTCGACGCTGTCCTGATAGCCTGCGGCGCTTCTGTACCGAGAAGGCTGGACATACCTGGCGAGGAGCATCCGGATATAATCTATGCCCTGGATTACCTGAAGAACCCGTCCGCTTATCGGCTGAAGGACAATGTCCTGGTCATCGGCGGCGGCAATGTCACGATGGACGCCTGCCGCACAGCCAAGAGAGCCGGCCATGACACCACAGTATATTACAGGAAGACGTTTGAGAACATGCCTGCCAATTCCATGGAGGTACAGGAAGCCATCAACGAAGGCATCAAATTCTGCCTCTTCGAAGTGCCAGTGGAAATCCGAGGAAACAAGGCTGTGATGAGAAAATGCGAGAATGTCGTGAAAAGTGACGGCAGGATAGCCACCAGAATGATAGAAGGAAGCGACCATGAAGTGGAATTCGGGTCAATGCTGGTAGCCATCAGCGCAAACGTGGACTACAGCATATTCGGTGACGAAAAGCCGGAATTAACGAACGGCTGGCTTACTGCTGACGAAGGGCAGCAGACCTCTATGCCGGGCGTATTTATCGCAGGAGACTACATTTTAGGACCGGCAACAGTGGTGGAAGCCGTAGAATCTGCAAAAAAAGCGGTGAAAGGCATTTCAGATTTCTTGAAAATTCAGTAAATTAGAGGTCTGGTTCAATCCCTGTCGGAGAGAACCCTAAACAGTTAAAAGACACGATGATATGACACAAATTGACGACAAGACAACCGATGAAGGAATTGGCGGGCTGAACAGGTCATCAGAGCCTGTCATATCTTTTCACGACGCTGAAATCCTGAACGGCGAAAACCCGGTCATCTACGACCTGGACATGAACGTTTACAACGGAGATTTCGTCTATATAGTCGGAAAGGTCGGCACAGGCAAGACCTCCATAATAAGGACAATAATAGCGGAAAACCAGCTGAAGAAAGGTAGCGGAAAAGTCTGCGGATATCAGCTTAACGGTATAAAGGACAAGGACATACCTTATCTGAGAAGAAAAATCGGAGTCGTTTTCCAGGACTTCCAGCTGCTTATGGACAGGACAGTGGAGGACAATCTGATGTTCGTGCTGAAAGCCACAGGATGGAAAGACCGCGTGGCGATGACAAAGCGGATTGAGGATGTGCTCGAGAGCGTGGGAATGAGCAGCAAATCGCACAAGATGCCGCATCAGCTTTCAGGTGGAGAACAGCAGAGAATCGCCATTGCAAGAGCATTGCTCAATGAGCCTGAAGTCATTATCGCTGACGAGCCTACGGGCAATCTGGACAATGAGACTGCGGAGGGCATCATGAAACTTCTCACCGGCATAAACCACACGAGGGGCACTGCCGTAGTGATGGTCACGCACAACCAGTCCATTTTCGACAAGTTCCCGGGCCGGGTCCTGATATGCAAGGACGAGACCTGCAAAGAATTGAAATAGAGAACGATGACAAAAAAGGAAAGATACAAAGGAGTTGTCGGCTGGTTTGAAGAGAACATGCCGGTCGCTGAAACAGAATTGCACTACGACTCCCCTTTCCATCTGCTCATCGCCGTCATCCTGTCGGCCCAATGCACAGACAAACGTGTAAACATGACCACGCCGGAGCTCTTCAACAGGTTCCCGGACCCGAAAACCCTCGCAGAAGCGTCTTTCGACGAGGTTTTTCCGCTGGTCAGCAGCATATCCTACCCGAGAAACAAGAGCACTCACCTGATAGGGATGGCTCAGATGCTTGTCAATGACTTCGGAGGCGAAGTGCCGTCTGACATTGACCAGCTCATGAAACTGCCGGGAGTCGGAAGGAAAACTGCCAATGTAATCGCATCCATCGTCTATGACAAGCCTGTGATAGCTGTGGACACGCACGTTTTCAGAGTATCGCACAGACTCGGACTGTCGGACGGAAAGACGCCTGACGCGGTGGGAAAAGAACTGGAAAAGAACATTGACAAAGACAAACGGGCAATCGCCCATCATTGGCTGATCCTGCAGGGAAGATATATCTGCACAGCACGCAAACCGCATTGTGAAGAATGCGGACTGACCAAATGGTGCAGAGAATTCAATATTGACGACAAAATCTGACAAATATGGATTCCATTATACATTTCACATCTGAAAACATATTCCTGATAGGCTCTATCCTGGTTTTCACGGCGATTGTCGTGTCCAAGACAGGAAGCAAATACGGAGTACCTTCATTGCTTATCTTCCTGCTCGTGGGAATGTTCTTCGGCAGTGACGGACTCGGACTGGTGTTCGACAACTACAACCTGGCCCAGTTCCTCAGTATCGTGGCCCTGTGCGTAATCCTGTTCACAGGCGGTCTGGAGACCAAGTACAAGGACATAAAACCGGTGGCGGCACCGGGAATCGTGCTGTCCACGGTCGGTGTACTGCTGACGGTCATCATCACAGGAGCATTCATATTCTTCCTGTCCAGAATCGAGAAAATCGGACTTTCGCTGTCCATCGTGATGTGCTTCCTGCTCGCGGCAGTGATGTCTTCCACCGATTCGGCTTCGGTGTTCAGCATATTGAAAAACAGCAAGATGAAGCTGAAGGAGAACCTCAGGCCGATGCTGGAGCTCGAATCCGGTAGTAATGACCCGATGGCCTATGTCCTTACCATCGTGCTGATACAGATAGCCAAACTCCTTTTCGACCCTGCGGCCGGAATAGAGGGCATCGACTATGGCCAGATGATACTCGGAGTGACCTGGACATTGACCAAACAGATGACTATCGGTAGCCTCACGGGCGTCCTGATGGGACTTGCGACCGTATGGTCTCTCACACGTATCAAGCTGAACAGCACGCCGCTGTACTCCATTCTGCTGCTTGCGGTCAGCATGTTCACATTCTCATTGACCCAGATGATCCAGGGCAACGGCTACTTAGCTGTTTACATCGCCGGCTTCATCATAGGAAACAAGCCGATGAACCACAGAAAGGAAATTCTCTCCTTCATGGACGGTATGACCTGGATCATGCAGATAGGTATGTTCCTCACGCTCGGTCTGCTCGTAAATCCTAAGGAGATGATGACCGTGGCGCCGATTGCGCTGCTTATCGGTCTGTTCCTGATTTTCGTGGGAAGGCCGCTTACGGTGCTGCTGTGCCTGCTTCCGTTCAGGAAAATCTCATTCAAGGCCAAGATTTTCACGTCCTGGGTGGGCCTGAAGGGCGCTGTGCCGATTATTTTCGCCACATACCCGATAGTGGAAGGTATCCCGGGCTCGGAACAGATATTCAACATCGTGTTCTTCATAACGCTGCTGTCGCTGATGTTCCAGGGCATGTCGATCCCGAGAGTGGCCAAACTGCTTCACCTTGCCTTGCCTGAAGAAAAGGAACCGGACACGTTCGGTCTGGAAATTCCGGAAGAAGCCGGAAAACTTCAGGACTACACGCTTTCCGATGACGATTTGTCCAACGGCAAGACACTCAAGGAGATACAGCTTCCTGACAATGCGAGGGTGGTGATCATCAGAAGGGACAGCCGTTTCATCGTCCCTGACGGACAGGTCGAGCTTCAGTCCGGGGACCAGCTGCTCATGATTTACGGAGAGGATGAGAGTGAAGAGCTTCCGAGCCTGAAAGAGCTGAAAGAAAAGGCGAAGATTAACATGAACAAAACAATTAAAGACTAACTTTACGAAAACTGAACCATTATGGACGGAGTAAAAAAGATTCTTGTAGTCGATGATGAAGCGGATATATGCAACATCCTGAAATTCAATCTCGACAAGGCCGGATATGAAACGGCCACGGCACTTTCGGCAGAGGACGCATTGATGAGAGGCATCATCGGCTATGACTTGGTGCTCTTGGACGTGATGATGGAAGGCATTTCCGGTTTCCAGATGGCTCAGATGATGAAAAAGAATCCGGAAAGCGCGAAAATCCCCATCATATTCATCACTGCCAAAGATACCGAAGAAGACACGCTGAAGGGCTTCGACCTCGGCGCTGACGACTATATCGCCAAACCTTTCTCCGTAAGGGAAGTAGTATCCAGGGTCAATGCCGTGCTCCGCAGAGTGGGCTCCGCATCTTCCGATCCTGCTAGACTTTCATACAAGACGCTCACGCTTGACATGAACGGAAAGAAAGCACTTGTGGACGGAAATGACACCGAGCTTACCAAGACGGAGTTTGAAATACTCAGGATTCTCGTTTCCGACATCGGGCACGTGTTCACAAGAGATGAGATTCTCGGCAAAGTCTGGCCTGACGACGTGGTAGTCTTAGGCAGGACAGTCGATGTGAACATCACCCGCCTCCGCAAGAAACTCGGCAAATACGGAAACAACATCTCCACGAGACATGGCTACGGCTACTGCTTCGAGGACAAGCAGTTACAGTCATGAAACACAAGTTCTCCTCCCTTGCCTCGAAACTGTTCCTGACAGTATCGATATTGTTCCTGTCATTCGCATTGTGCTTCATCTACTTCCAGTACCAGAGGGAGAAGAATTATCGGATCGAGAGCCTGAACACGAGGCTGCAGGACTGCAACAATGACATCCACGACTTTCTCGAGACGGATTCCACCATTTTCCGGAGTTATATAAACCGCCTGAAAAACGAGAACATACGCGTGACGATCATGGACATTGACGGAAATGTCCGGTACGACAGCGGGACAGAAGGCGGCTCTGAACTGGAAAACCATCTGGACAGGGACGAGATAAGTGACGCGCTCAAGAACGGAAGCGGCTATGCCCTGCAGAGGGAGTCAAGGACATTGGGCGGACAATGGTTCTATTCCGCCACACTATTCAAGGACAACGGTCTGATAATCAGGACTGCACACATCTATGACGTGTCGATGGGACTGATGCTGGCTTCTGACAGGAACTATTTTTTTCTTGCGCTTGCCCTGTCGCTCAGCCTTCTGTTCATCTTCTACGTGTATCTGTACAAACTGCAGCTCAACATCAGCCACCTGAGGGAGTTCGCGGACATGGCGGAGAAGAATCAGGACATCCGGAATGCGGACATAACTTTCTCCAACGACGAGCTCGGAGAGATTTCCCGGAACATCGTACACCTATATGCCAAACTCCAGAACAGCGAGGATGACAAGACGAGGCTAAAAAGGCAGCTGACACAGAACATTGCCCATGAACTTAAAACGCCTGTCAGCAGCATTCAGGGCTATCTGGAAACCATCATTGACAATCCTGACCTCGATGAGACGACAAGAAACGATTTCCTGGAAAGATGCCACGCGCAGAGTGAAAGGCTCGGCAATCTGATTTCCGACATCACGCTGCTTTCCAAGATCGATGATGCCTTCACCTCATTCTCCACTGAGGAAATAGACGTGGAAGCGATGCTCCAGAACATCAGGAAAGCCACTGAGCTTGACATGGAAGCGAAAAAGATGAAATTCCTCATCCTGATTGCGCCGGGCACGACAGTCCACGGAAGCCAGCAGCTCATCTATTCGATTTTCAGAAATCTGACGGACAATGCCATCGCATACGCCGGTGAAGGCACCACCATCACAGTCCAATGTCTCAAGGAGGAAAAGAACAAGATCTGGTTCAGTTTTTCTGACAATGGGGCAGGTGTTCCTCCTGAGCATCTTACGCATCTGTTCGAGAGGTTCTACCGCGTGGACAAAGGGCGCTCGAGGAAATTGGGCGGTACCGGTCTCGGACTTGCCATCGTCAAGAATGCCGTTCTACTGCACGGGGGCACGATAAATGTCCATATTGCCCATACCGGCGGCCTCGACTTCCACTTTTCATTGAACAAGTAAGTCCGCCGATTCACAGATTATTCCTTGGCGAAATGCTTGGAGGCACGCAGAAGATGCTGCAGCGAGCTTGCTATCTCGTGGGTTTCCTGAAGCAGATTCAGATAGACATAGGAGACAGTAATATTTTCCGTGGATGTCTGCATCCGCTCTATCTGGCCCTGTCTGGTAGATGACAGACAGCTTTTGAACTCCTCACATTGCTCGCGGAGCTTGTCAGAGTCCGTATAATTCTCTGTGGAGATTACCACGACAGCCCTCTTGAGCAGGTAGAGCAATGTATCCCGGAGCGGAAGGAATTCCTTGATACGGTCCTTTTCCAGCGGCACGAAACTGTTGTCGATATGTTCTTCACACGGGTCGCAGATACGCCTCAAACTGTAAAGCATATCCTCGCAGCTGTTCACGCCCAGGTGGAACCAGGTGCTCTTCTCGATCGCCGTACCCGGATCTATCCGGCGCAGACCGAGCATTTCCTTACGCCTGCGTTGTTTCAGTTCCTGTCTTTCCTTTCGCATGGCGGACTCGGCTTTCTGGAGTCTGCTCAGATCCTCGGAGATGAAGCCCTCAGTAACATTGAGATAATTCACATTGACAAAATCGAGGAACTGGCTCTGGCCCTGACGTATATGCTGGGTAAGAAGACGGAGAGTCTCGGCATTGTCCTCTGAGGTAATCATCTGATTGAAAATGACATCACCTTTCTCCTCTGCCTGCTTTTTCTTGTATTTGATGTTGCTGCGTACAAGGAGGACAATCGACAGGGCAATGAGGATGGACGCCATGGTCAGACCGCCGAGCGACATGGCCAATGCCACTAAGAAGCAGAGGATAAATGCTGCTCCGGCTGTGATGAACCATCCGCCGATGACTGAAATCACACCTGTAATACGGAAAACGGCGCTCTCCCTGCCCCAGGCCTTGTCAGCAAGTGAAGAACCCATCGCCACCATGAAGGTCACATAAGTCGTGGAAAGCGGAAGTGTCAATGATGTTCCGAGAGCGATGAGCAGACTGGATACCACAAGATTCACCGTCGCCCTGATTTCGTCAAAGGCCGCACCCTGAGGAAGGACGACATTTTCATTGTCAAACCTCTTGGCGAACCATCTTTTCACGCCGTTCGGAACCAGTTCTGACAATGCAGAGGCCGTATTGGTACTGAAGCGCACCAGGACTCTGGCCATCTTCGAGGAGCCGAACATCTCGTCTCCGGCATCCTGACGGGCAAGATCCACGGAGGTCTTCACCACATTGAAAGCCTTCTTGGAAGTGGCGAGGGAAATCACCATGATCAGTCCGGCTGCAATCAGGAAGAGGACAGGCGTATGGGCAGGACCGTTCAGGGAATCCATCATGTAGCCTGCCGCGTCACCACCTGCATTGGCCGAATAATCCTGGAAAGAGGAGTAGCCGGCCAGCGGAACGCCTATGAAGTTCACAAGGTCATTGCCCGCGAAAGCCATCGCCAGTGCGAATGTTCCGGTGAGGACAAGTATCTTGAAGACATTGACTTTCAATGCAAAGAGGACCTGGGAGAGGACGGCTGTGACGACGAAGCAGATTCCGCAGATGGTCCACGAATGGGTGTTTATCCACTCGTGTGCGGCATCGCTTATGAACGATACGTTCCCAAGTCCCTTGATCAGCATGAAATAGATGATGGCGGTGAATGCCAGGCCACCGAAGATGCCGATTTTCCATTTCAGGGAGTTGTTCTTGTAAACGAAGGTGAAGAGTGTCCGCGAAATGTACTGGACGAAGGCTCCGACCACGAATGCGATGGCCACGGAGACGAAAATCGCCATGATCATCGTGAGGGCCTTGCTGGTATTCATCAGGTCAGCTACATGAAGCGAAGGATCACCCGCCACTTTCATCAATGCCAGCGCAAATGTTCCTCCGAGGAGTTCAAACACCATTGAGACAGTCGTGGAAGTCGGCATGCCCAATGTATTGAAAATGTCCAACAGGACAATGTCCGAGGCCATCACTGCCAGAAAAATGAACATCACGTCCTGGAAGGAGAAAAACGAAGGATGGAAGACACCGTTTCGGGCGACTTCCATCATACCGTTGCTCATGGCCGCACCTGCAAAAATGCCTATTGCGGCGATTATAAGAATTGTCTTGAACTTGGCCACCTTGGCGCCGATGGCAGACTGGAGGAAATTGACAGCGTCGTTGCTCACGCCGACCATGAGGTCGAAAACCGCGAGCACGAACAAAAACACCACAAACCCGAAATAAATTGTTTCCATACTTTACCTTTTTACACGGTGCAAAGATGGATTTATAGTGTTATACAGCAGTTTCGCAAATGTTAAGAAATTGTTTAATTTCCCTTTGCGGCCTACATCGGGGAGAGTATCTTCTTGTATTCCACAGGAGTCACCTTGAGGAACTGACGTGCATACAAGTCCCAGTCATCCAATATCATAGAAGCAAGTGTGCTTCCGGTGTACTTCAGATGCGCGGCAATCAGCGAACGGAGTTCCTCACGGTCTGCGTCATCTTCCAGAAGCGTAAGCTCTATCATATCCATATTGCAGTAATAGTCGAAGGAGCCGTCCGGATCCCAAACGTATGCGATGCCTCCGCTCATTCCTGCCGCGAAATTCCTTCCCGTCTTGCCGAGCACAACCACCCGTCCGCCGGTCATATATTCGCACCCGTGGTCACCCACGCCTTCCACAACTGCCGTGATTCCGCTGTTCCTCACGCAGAAGCGCTCGCCTACCGCACCATTTATATAGAGTTCTCCGGATGTGGCACCGTAGGCGATGGTATTGCCGGCAATGATATTGTCCTCTGCCTTGAAATCCGTTTCCGGCGATGGAGTAAGGATTATCCTACCTCCGGAAAGGCCCTTGGCCACATAATCATTGGCATCACCTACAAGTTTGAAAGTCAAGCCCTTGCACAGGAATGCGCCGAAGCTTTGGCCTGCTGAACCGGTGAACTCCACATTGATGGTGCCGTCCGGCAATCCTTCTTGGCCGTAGAGTCTGGTGATTTCGCCGCTCAGCATTGCCCCGACACTTCTGTCGGTATTGCGGACAGGGACTCCTATGCTGAGTTTGTAGCCGGAAGTGACTGCCGGTTTGAGTACCTGCATCAGTTCCATATCCTTCACGCCTTCGAGCTTGTGCTCCTGAGGCGTGGTGAATACCCTGGCATTGTCCTTACAGCTTTCAGGGATGTAGAGGACACGGTCGAGTGAGATTTCATTGGCCTTGGACCCTTCAGGATACGAGCGTTTCTTGAGGAGGTCAGCCCGGCCGATCACCTCCTGCATTGACTTGTAACCCATATCCGCGAGTCTTTCACGGACGCTGCGGGCGAGGAAACGGAAATATGTCACGATCTGTTCCGGCTTGCCCTTGAAGCGCTTGCGCAGTTCAGGATTCTGAGTGGCGATTCCGACCGGGCAGGTGTTCTTGTTGCAGTTGCGGCATACCATACATCCTTCCGCCACCATCACGGCCGTGCCGAATCCATATTCTTCTGCACCCAAAAGTGCCATGAACATCACGTCACGCGAGCATCTCAGGCCGCCATCGACCTGCAGGCGGACTTTGCCTCTGAGGTCGTTCATGACCAATGTCTGCTGTATCTGGGCAAGGCCGGTCTCCGCAGGGCTGCCGGCATGCTTGACGCTGCTTGCCGGGCTTGCACCGGTTCCGCCGTCTGCTCCGCTTATCAGTATCACATCAGCTTTGGCCTTTGCGACGCCGGCGGCAATCGTGCCCACACCAGCCTCTGAGACAAGTTTCACACTGATCCTGGCATGGGAATTGACATTCTTGAGGTCAAAGATCAGCTGCGCGAGGTCCTCAATCGAGTAGATGTCATGATGAGGAGGAGGCGATATCAATGTTATTCCAGGTATGGAGTGGCGTGTCCGCGCTATGAGTTCATCCACCTTGAAGCCAGGCAACTGCCCGCCTTCTCCAGGTTTTGCGCCCTGGGCCACCTTGATCTGGATTTCATCTGCATTGACAAGATAATATGTATCCACTCCGAAACGTCCTGAAGCGACCTGTTTCACTGCACTTCTTGTACTCGTGCCGTCCGGACGTATCCTGTTGCGCTGCGGGTCTTCCCCACCCTCGCCGGTATTGCTCATTGCCCCGAAGCTGTTCATTGCCAATGCGATAGTCTCGTGGGCCTCCTTGCTGATGGCGCCGAACGAAATAGCTTCAGCCACGAACCTTTTCATTATGGACTCCTCCGGCTCGACTTCATCTATCGGAATCGGCTGTCTGTCACTTTCGATTTCCATAAGGTCGCGCAGGTTCATCGGATGGTCATGGTTCTCTTCTGCCACACAGAACTGCCTGAACGACTCGTAATCATCATTTCGCACTGCGGTCTGCAGCAGTTTCACCCGTGAAGGTTCCCAGCAATGTCTTTCGCCGTCTTTCCTCCACGCATAATTTCCGAAGTCCTCCAGATGGTCAGTGGCGGTCTCAACCAAAGTCTGTTCCTCCTTCATTGAGAACGCCTCGCTATGTGCCCTGGCCACATCCCGGGCAATGTCATCGATGGTAATGCCTTCTATCTGGGAGATGCCTCCGCCCATGTATTTCTCGAGCAATGATGAACTTACGCCGAGTGACTCGAAAAGTGCCGCACCACGGTAACTTCTTATCGTGGAGATGCCCATCTTGGACAGGATTTTCAGCATTCCCTTGTTTATGGCTGTGATATAATGCTCCTCAGCAGACGGATAGTCGAGCTGTACAGCATTGTCAGACACGAGTTTGTCGAGGATGGAGAATGCCATATACGGGTTCACGCCGCTGGCTCCGTAGCCCACGAGCAGGACGACATGCATCACTTCGCAAACCTCGCCGGACTCCACGATAATCGCGGTCTGACCTCTCTTCCTGCAATGTATGAGGTGATGATGCACCGCTGACAATGCCAGGAGTGACGGTATAGGAGCGTGCTCCGCATCCACTGCCTTATCACTGATAATCAGATAATTATACCCGGCATCCACAGCTTTTGCAGCATCCTTGCAGAGTTTGGAGAGGGCTGACTCCAGTGCCTGCGTTCCGCCTGACACTTCGAAAAGCATCGGCAGAGTAATGGTCTTGAAGCCCTTGTATCTCAGGTTCCTGAGCGTTTCCATTTCCCCGTTGGTCAGAATCGGGGATGTAAGTTTCACCACTTTGCAGAGTTCAGGAGACGGACTCAGGATATTGCCTTTCACGGCTCCTATATAACTTGAGAGCGACATCACTGCCGATTCTCTGATAGGGTCGATCGGAGGGTTGGTGACCTGGGCGAATTTCTGCCGGAAATAATTGAAGAAACGCTGCGGCTTGTCAGAAAGCACCGCCAGCGGAGTGTCGTCCCCCATCGCATAAATCGGCTCGGCGCTTTTTACCGCCATCGGCACCATGATTCTGTCAATGTCTTCTTTTCCGTAGCCGAAAGCGTGGAGTTTCTTGGAGTATTCCGTGACGCTCTGCTCGACTTTTCTTCCGCTCTTTATGTTCTTCAGGATTATACGGCCTGCATGAAGCCAGTCGCCGTACGGATGCTCTGATGCCAATGCATCCTTGATGGTATCATTGTCAATGATCTTTCCCTTCTTGGTATCCACCATCAGAATCTTTCCCGGGTAGAGTCTGCCCTTGGACGCGACGGCCGACGGAGTGATGTCACAAACTCCTGTTTCAGAAGCCATTACAAGCAATCCGTTCTTGGTGATGAAATACCTGCAAGGTCTCAGTCCGTTGCGGTCCAGCATTCCTCCGGCATAACGTCCGTCCGAGAAAAGGATAGTGGCAGGGCCGTCCCACGGCTCCATGAATATGGAGTGATATTCATAGAAGTTCTTCAGGTCCTGACGGAGCGGATTGCCTTCGCGGTAGCTTTCAGGTATCAGCATTGACAGTGCATGCGGGATTTCCATGCCGGCGCGGGTAAAGAATTCGAGCACATTGTCAAATGACGCGCTGTCGCTCATTCCCGGCTGGATTATCGGGCTGATATTTTCGCTGATGCTGCCCAGATTCGGCGCCTTGAGCACTGATTCGCGGGTTTTTATCCAGAGCCTGTTTCCGCGGATGGTATTTATCTCCCCGTTATGGGCAATGTACCGGAACGGCTGCGCCAGGCTCCACGTCGGAAATGTATTTGTCGAAAAACGGGAATGGACCATGGCGATGGCGCTTGTGAAATACGGGTTGGTCAAATCCGGGAAATAATGCCTCAGCTGCATTGTCGAGAGCATTCCCTTATAGACCAATGTCCTGGTGGACAGGCTGACCACGTAGCAGGCTGCCTTGTCGGTGATGGAAGATGAAAGGACTTTCCTCTCTATTCCCTTCCTTACCAGATAGAGCTTGTCCTCCAATACTTTGGGGTCATCGCAGCCGGTTATGAAAATCTGCCTGATTTCCGGCTCGGTGGCAAGCGCATCCTTTCCCAAGATGGAACTGTCCACCGGGACTTCCCTGCTGTGCATGACCACCAGGTTGTTCGCCTCGACACATTCGTTGATGATTTCAGTGAAACGGGCATTGTCCCGCGGCTCTTTCGGCAGGAATATCATTCCTACGCCGTAACGTCCTTTTTCCGGAACAGGGATACCGTTGAGCAGAATGAACTCATGCGGTATCTGGACCATGATGCCGGCACCGTCTCCCGTCTTGGAATCAGCTCCTTCCGCCCCTCTATGTGCCATATTTTCGAGTACGGCCAGGCCTTTCTCGATAATGTCGTGATACTTGCTGCCGTTTATGTTCACAACAAGTCCGACGCCACAAGCATCTTTCTCATATTCAGGAGAATACAAGCCTTTTTCAAGTTCGTTTTTCATCTGTTTCCTATGTCTTTAGTTACCTCACTTGCCCGCCCCTCGAATTATTTCTGTCGTACCGCTGTTACTGCTGTTTCTTCTCGTCAGAATCGCCGGCAATCTTTTCTTTTACGGTATTGACACCGTTGGTCACTCCTGCCTTGATCTTCTTCTTGGACTGATAGAATTTGGTAGGGTTGATTTCGGCGATGGTGCGGTAATAAGCGCGGGCCCAGTAGTTGCACAGGCCGATTCCGCCTGACTTGCCCTTGAACGGCCACACGTCGAGCACCTTCATCGTATCATTGTCGAAGAACACGTAATAGAATGTGCCATAGTCAGTTCCCTTGTTCAGCTCACCAGCGAGAATGACAAGTCCGAGACCTTCTGCCGGCTTGATGTCCAAGTCCTGAAGTTCGAATTCGGCATCCTGTTCTGTCAATGGCTTAGGCGTATGGTTAACCTTGAGTTCGCTTTCGTCGATAGCACCGATCTGGTTGATGACATTGTCAATGTCCACATAGACAATCTTCTTTTTCAGCCTGTCCTCAAGCGTGGTGATGTACTTGTCCGGCTCGGTAAGGAACAGATTGTTGATTTTACCGAAAGCATCGATAAACTCGCTCACCGTTTCATTGGCCGCGACCACTTTCACCGGCGCGAAATCGATTCCGTAGAACCTGACTTCACTATAATCGTCCAAAGTCTTGACTTCCTGTGCCATAGACATAAAACTGCCTGCAAACAAAGCAACTGCTGCAAATAGAATCTTTCTCATAAACTTTTATTTGTTTTCTCTTTTGTCAATGAATTTTACGGGCTTGCGGCTCATCGGCGGAAAAATGATTTTCGCCACGTTTTCCGGAGTATCAAAAACCACGCCCGGAGCCACACGTACCTTCGCCCTGAATATATCCTTTATTTCTTTTTCAAACCTGTCGGACGGGGTCAATGTCCCGACTCTGACCACTACGTCATCAGTACCGAGTTCGCTCGTATCCACTTCCACGACATAGTTCTTCACCTCCGGTATATTGTCGAGAATGTCGAACAATGCCGGCGGATAGAGCGTGGTGCCCTTGAATTTTATCATCTGCTTCTTGCGGCCGACAACAGAACTTACCCGCACGGTATTTCTTCCGCAGCGGCAAGGCTCGTCATAATGATATACCATATCCCCGGTCTTGAATCTGAGCAGCGGCATTCCGGTCACGCCAAGCGTAGTGATGGTCACTTCGCCCGCTTCACCCGGTCCTACCGGCAGATCATTGTCATCCAGGAATTCGACAATCAGCAGTTCAGGCTGGAGATGGCCGCCATTGAAATACTGGCAGTCCGTAAACGAGTGCTGCATCTCTGTGGATGCATAAGTGGTATATAACTGAAGTTCAGGCCATTTCGAATGAATAACCTGTCCCAATGTGTTCAGTTCAAATGTCTTCGGATCGCGCAGCGCCTCGCCGATGCAGACGCATTTTTTCATTGAGCAATTACGATAGTCGATGCCGTGTTCCTCCGCGAATGCAATAAGTTTCACGAGGAATGACGGCACGGCCATGCCCACCGTCGGATGTATTCTGGAGATGGTGTCCCACTGTAGTTCCGGGATGCCGTTGCCTACCCTGACTACGCCCATGCCCAAGTCCCTGGCCCCTAAGAAATATGCCAATCCGGCCATGAAACGCCTGTCGATGGTCACCATCTCCTGCATTATGTCATTTGCCGTACAGCCTGCCGTCTGAAATGAAAGCTGTTCATTATAAGCAAGATGCTGAAGGTCAGCTTCAGTTTCCGTAAAGGTCACGGGATCGCCCAATGTGCCGGACGTGGTGGCATAGTCGATGACTTTGTCCGGTGTGACGCACATGAAATCCGGACCATAAAGCTGCAGGTCCTTCTTCGTAGTTACCGGAAGATTGCGCAGATCCTCCAATGTCTGTATCGTGAACGGATTGATCTTGTGCGCAGCAAACATTTTTTTATAGAATGGAGAATGGCTCGACAGATACTCGAGCGCCTCACGAAGTCTCCGTTCCTGATACTTCTTGATATCCGCCTTGGGCAGGAACTGTATTTCCGGATGCTTTTCCAATGTTCAGTTGTTTTTCCCTCAATATCTTTTACCATCTCCACTCCCCTCATCTCTCCCGACACAAACTTCGAAATTAGAAAAATTTCCGGCGAAATCAAACAGTATAAAGAAAGATTGCTACAATGTGATTACTTTATATTTAGGAACGAGTGCCCTCATTATGGCCCAACCGATTAGGTATGAGGTTGCACAGACACAAAAGATGATGAAATAGCCGGCCGGCATTCCGCGGAAACCGAGGAAAGTCATATCGGTCGCAGCTGAATAGACGAAGAGTTCTCCTGCAACTTTCTGCATAAGCATTGATCCGAGACCGCCGGCCATTCCGCCGATTCCTGTCACAGTCGCAATGCAGGATTTCGGAAACATATCACCGACTGTAGAGAAGATATTGGCAGACCAGGACTGGTGCGCAGCGCAGCCTATGCCGATAAGAATGACTGGGAACCAAGGCGATATGCGCCCAAGAGGCTGAGCTAAAAGCACAACAAGCGGGAAGAACGCAAATATCAGCATTGCCTTCATTCTGGCAGCATACGGATCGAACTCACGTCCTTTCTTCATTGCGCTGTTTATGAACAATGTCGGCAGTTTTCCGCCATAGATGGACAGCATCGTTATCGCGTAAAGCGTGAAAATCAATGCCATACCCATAGGATCTGTGGTTTTTATGCCGAACTGGGTATTCAGATACGACGGTGTCCAGAACAGGAAAAACCACCACACCCCGTCAGTCATAAATTTTCCGAGCACGAATGCCCAAGTCTGACGATATTTAAGACATTGACCTAAGCTAAGTTTCTTTTCATCAGGAGTATCAAGATCTTCAGCCGAACTGTCGTCAAGTTCTTTGTCCTGCTCAATATATGCAAGTTCTTCTTTGCTGACATATTTGGAACACTCAGGTTTATCGTAAAGGAACACCCAGACGCCCATCCATAAGAATCCGAGAAGGCCGATGACAATAAATGCCATTTCCCAGCCCAAATGCTTGGCCAGCAGAGGAATAGTCAATGGGGCAAACAGTGCGCCGATAGATGCGCCCGCATTGAAAATAGACGTCGCATAAGCTCTGTCTTTCTTCGGGAAATACTCAGCAGTTGTCTTGATCGCTGCGGGGAAATTGCCTGCTTCACCAAGTGCGAGAATACTTCTGGCCACGAGGAAACAATACATACTCACAGTGGAAATCAGCACGGCCGTATCACCCGCTGCCTGAATCATCTCCGTCGCGTTATGAAGGCCGACAATGGATTCTGTTACTACACCACACAAAGCATGGGCACACGCTCCTGCAGACCAGATTCCAATAGCCCACAAATAACCTTTGCGAGTTCCCATCCAGTCCACGAATTTCCCAGCGAAAAGCATACAGACAGCATACACTATGGAAAAAATCGAAGTAATCGTTCCATAATGTGACTCATCCCAGTGAAACTCAGGCTTTATGAATTCATCCCAAGTAAGCGAAAGCACTTGTCTGTCAAGGTAATTCACTGCCGTTGCCATGAACAGCATGGCACAAATCACCCATCTGAAATTTGTTTTAGTCTTAGTGTCCATCTCGATTATTTCCTCACTTTAGAGATTATTTCCAATGCCTCGCTGCACAACTGGGTAATTTTCCCCCAATCTCCAGCCTTGATCATATCCTTAGGAAACAAGTTACTACCCATTCCCACACAAGTCGCGCCGGCACTGAACCAACCCGACAAATTCTCTTCAGATGGTTTGACTCCTCCTGTAACAAGGATTTTTGTCCATGGCATCGGAGCCTTCACCCCCTTTACGAAAGCCGGTCCCAATACATCTCCAGGGAAAACTTTACATACATCACAGCCAGCCTGCTGCGCGTATCCAATCTCAGTCACGCTGCCGCAGCCCGGTATATAAGGGACGCATCTGCGGTTGCAGACAACGGCAATATCAGGATTAAACAGAGGCCCAACGATAAAATTCGCACCAAGTTGCATATACAATGCAGCCGTAGGAGCATCGACAATAGAGCCTGCGCCCAGAATCATTCCAGGCAATTCAGCCTCTGCATATTTCACAAGCTTTCCGAACACCTTATGTGCAAAGTCTCCCCTGTTCGTAAACTCAAAGGCTCTCACACCTCCGTCATAGCAGGCCTTGAGGACTTTGCAGGACACATCGATGTCCGCATGATAAAAAACCGGTATCAAGCCGTATCTCTGCGCGGCCGTCAGCACCTCTATTTTACTGTATTTCGCCATAGTATAATGTTTGTCAATTTGTTATCTCGAAACCCGGCCGGAGCCGTTTCCATTCATCAGCGTTTCCACTTCACTTACGGTCACCCTGTTATAATCGCCTGATATCGTATGCTTGAGGCATGAAGCAGCCGTTGCGAAATCCAGGGCTTTCTTGTCATCGTGATATGTCAGCATTCCATAGATGAGTCCTCCGCAGAAAGAGTCACCGCCACCGACACGGTCCACGATATCAGTTATATCGTAGGTTTTGGACGAATGCAGTTTGGTACCGTCAAACAATACACTGCTCCAAGTGTTATGGTCTGCATTGACAGAGCCTCTCAGAGTAATGACGACTTTCTTCGCTTTCGGAAACTTCTCCATCAACTGACACGCAACACTCTCAAAACGAGCATTCTCGATCACACCTTCCTCAACATTGAAATTCTCAGGCTTGATGCCGAACACTTTTTCAGCATCTTCTTCATTGCCTATAATCACATCGCAGTACGAAACCAGCTTTTCCATAACCTCGCCGGCGCTCTTACCGTATTTCCAAAGCTTCTTACGGAAATTCAGGTCGCAGGAAACAGTTACGCCCAGTTTCGAAGCCGCCTCAAGAGCCTCAAGGCAGACATCTGCAGCACCTTGGCTGATGGCTGGCGTAATACCGGTCCAATGAAACCAGTCGGCACCTTTCAACGCGCCTTCCCAGTCAATCATTCCTTTTTCAATCTCGGAAATCGCAGAGTGAGCTCTGTCATATATGACCTTGCTTGCTCTGGACACCGCTCCCGTCTCGAGAAAATATATCCCCATTCTCTCACCTCCGCGCACACAGTGAGCTACACCGACTCCAAGACCACGAAGTTCACGAAGACAGGCATCAGCTATATCATTTTCAGGGAGTCTGGTGACGAAGTCAGCATCCATACCATAATTTGCCAACGATACGGCAACATTCGCTTCCCCTCCTCCAAAAGTGGATTCGTACACATTTGTCTGTCCGAAACGGAGATGTCCAGGAGTTGCAAGACGGAGCATGACCTCCCCGAAAGTAACAATTTTAGCCATTTTATACTATTGTTTAGTTTTTCTGTTATTCATTATGCATTCTTTCCGATGCAAAAATAGTAATTATTTCACAACTTCGTGCACGTACACGGAATTTTTACTATTTTTGCACATATAAACGATAACCACTATATGACAACAGATTTCATAAATGACGAATTCCTTCTGGAAAACGACTACGCACGGGAACTATACCATGACAGCTCGGCGAAAATGCCGATCATCGATTACCACTGCCACCTTATACCGGAAGAGATTGCAACAAATCACCAGTTCAAGGATCTTACCGAGGTCTGGTTAGGAGGAGACCACTATAAATGGAGGGCACTGCGCGGAAACGGTATTTCTGAAGAATACATAACCGGCAGCAAGCCGTCGTGGGAAAAATTCGAGAAATGGGCTGAGACCGTACCATATACGATGAGAAACCCGCTATATCATTGGACTCATCTTGAACTCGCGAGAGTATTCGGCATATACAAACTCCTGAATCCTGAGACCGCCCGGGAGATCTACGAAGACTGCACCGCCAAACTTCAGACGGATGAATTCAGAGGACAAGAGATAATGAAGAAGTTCAATGTAGAGACCGTCTGCACAACAGACGATCCCATTGACAACCTTGAATGGCATAAATATATACATGAACACCCCTTCGGTGTAAATGTGTTGCCAGCATGGAGACCGGACAAGGTGACGGACATAGAAAAACCGGATGTATTCTGTTCATATATCCATAAACTGGAAGAAGCATCCGGCATAGCCATAACCGGTTATCAGGATCTTTTGGATGCGCTGCAGAAAAGACATGACTATTTTGAGAACATGGGATGCCGCCTGTCAGACCATGGACTGGACACATTCTATGCAGAAGAATGCACGCAGGACGATGCAGACCGCATATTCAGAAACACCTTGAAAGGCATTCAGCCTAAGAATGAAGACATAAACATTTATAGGACAGCCGTTTTGCTCGATCTTGCCCGCATGGACTGCAGAAGCGGCTGGGCACAGCAATTCCATATCGGTCCTCTCCGCAACAACAACCGCCGTATGTTTGAAAAACTGGGACCGGATACCGGTTTTGACGCCATTGGTGACAAATCATTGGCCGCGGCAGGGCACAAGTTTTTCAGCACATTGGCTTATGACAACATGCTGGCCAAGACCATTTTATACAATCTGAATCCGAAGGACTCCGAGGTAATGGCAGCCTTGGCCTATACATTCAACGACGGAACAGTTCCGGGCAAGATGCAGTATGGCGCCGCCTGGTGGTTTCTGGATCAGGAAGACGGCATCCGCAAACAGCTCAACACGCTTTCCTCATTCGGCCTGCTCAGCAGATTCGTCGGGATGCTGACTGACTCCCGGAGTTTTCTTTCATATCCCCGCCACGAGTATTTCAGAAGGATACTGTGCAATGAGTTAGGTAAAGATGTTCAGTCCGGACGTCTTCCGAAGAGCGAGATGCACTTCATTCACCAAATGGCACAAGACATTTCATACAATAACGCAAAACGATACTTTGGCTTCTGATGAAGACCAGATGACTACCATCAAAAACAGATAACTCCTGCCCTCACGAGCAGGAGTTATCTGTTAGCAATGTTTAGTAGATTTATATCGAAAACGCATCGAAGCCGCCGTCCACAACGCATACGGTGCCGGTGACTGCTTTGGAGGCATCGGACGCCAAGTAGTGAAGAGTTCCTACCAGTTCATCCGGCTCGAGGAATCTGCCGACAGGTGTATGGGCCAAAATGGTATGTGAACGTGCTGTCAATGAGCCGTCTTCGTTTACCAACAGGGCACGGTTCTGGTTTGTAAGAAGGAAGCCGGGAGCTATCGCATTGACCCTCAACCCCTCTCCGAATTTCATCGCGAGCTCTGCGCACAGGTATTTGGTCCAGTTTGCGACAGCGGCCTTGGCGACACCATAGCCGGCAACTCTGGTCAGAGGACGGAGCGCAGACTCAGATGCGAAGTTGATGATGGAACCTTTGCCGGTCTCCACCATTGACTTGGCGAAAACCATCGTCGGGATAATGGTGCCGAACAAGTTCAGCTCGGTTACCTTCTTGACCGCTTCCACGTCGAGGTCGAAGATGGTTTTGTCCGGCGGAACTGTAGCTGATGCCATATTTCCTCCTGCGGCATTCAGCAGGACATCGATTTTTCCGTACTTGGAGAGAATCTGCTCATTGTTCTTCTCGAGAACAGACTTGTCCAGGACATTAGTGGCGAAGAATGAGGCCTCTCCCCCGTCAGCCTTGATTTCAGCAACGAGTTTTTCGCCGATGGCAGCTGCCCTTTCAAGATCCAGAAGGACAACTGACGCACCTTGTGAGGCAAAATACTTGACAATAGTACTTCCCAGAACGCCACAGGCGCCTGTCATCACTACTACCTTTCCTTTAACATTAAATAAATTCGATTCCATTTTCAACGTATGTTATTTGTTATTTTCCATTGAGCGGGCAATACCCATCTGAAGACCGCGAAGTTCAGCTATTCCTCTCATTCTGCCATAGCAGGAATATCCCGGATTTGATCTGCGGTTCAGGTCGTCACACATCTGGTGTCCGTGATCAGGTCTGACAGGGATGCTGACACCGGTTTTCTGCTGCACTTCCAGCAATGCTTTCATCATACCGTACATATCCACATCACCCTCCAGATGATTTGCTTCGTAAAAATTACCCTCGTCATCTCTTTTTGTGCTTCTCAGATGCACAAAACCCACTCTCTCGGCAAATTCGTACATCATGGAAACCATATCATTGTCGGCGCGGACACCGAAAGAACCTGTGCACAGACAGAGTCCGTTGGACTTGTTCGGAACCGCAGATATGAGCTTTCTGAAGTCATCTGCCGTAGAAAGGATTCGAGGAAGGCCGAGTATAGGGTAAGGCGGATCATCAGGATGAATGACCATCATCACCCCGCATTCATCGGCAACTGGACATATTTCATTGAGAAAATATATGAGATTTGCTCTGAGCATATCCTCGGTAATGCCGTCATAGCGCGCAAGTGCACTGCGGAACTGGTCCAATGTAAAACTCTCTTCGCTGCCCGGCAGTCCAGCTATCATATTTCGGGTAATAAGCGCCTTTTCCGCATCATCCATCTGCTCATATCTCGCCTTAGCCCGCGCGATTTCTTCAGGAGAATACTCGTCGTACGCCGCCTTACGGCCGAGAATGAACAGGTCGAAGGCCATAAATGCAGCTTTCTCGAATCGCAACGCCCTGGAGCCGTCCGGCATTTCCCATGCAAGGTCAGTCCTCGTCCAGTCAAGAACAGGCATGAAGTTATAAGTGACACACTTGATACCGCACTCGGCGAGATTACGCAATGACTGTTTGTAATTGTCAATGTATTCCTGATACTTTCCTTCACGTGTCTTTATGTGCTCATGCACAGGAACACTCTCGACAACGCTCCATTTAAGGCCATATTCCGCAATGATATTCTGTCTCTTGCGGATTTCCTCCACCGTCCAAACTTCTCCGTTCGGTATGTGGTGCAGAGCATGAACAATGTCAGTAACGCCTGCTTGTTTTATATAAGACAATGATACAGGGTCATTTGGGCCATACCAGCGCCAACTTTCAGTCATTTTTACCATAGATAATATTCTTAATCAGTAGTTTTGTTATGTGGTAGATACTTCTAATGCGCAAATATAATAATATATATCGTAATTGTGCACGTACACGAGAAAATTTTACAATCTTCTTCCTCATGAAAACACTCAGAATTCATAAGCATTAGAAGACTGAACTCTATTCAGAATCCACGATTTCCTTGTAGAACGGCAAATTCTCCTTGAACACGACATCTATCGGCATTTTATGATGCTTGCTCGTATCCGCATTACGGTAAAGCAGCCAATGGATAAGAGACTTCACCGAGAAAAAGCCCTGCAATTCAGGACGCTGACAGAGGACAGCGGCAATAGACTCGTTCTGAATACAGCGAACATTATTCGATGTAAGATCAAACGACATGAGCCTGATATCGTCAATGTCATGGCGACGGAGAATATCAGCCACTACATAACCCCTCGAGTTGAGCACCGCAATACCCTTTATATCAGGATTATTCTTTACCAATTCCAGGATAATCTCTTCTGTTTCCTTAGGATTGGATATGGAAAAGCGTATTTCAGAAACACTATCCGAACGGCCTGTTTCCTTGAAATATGCCAAGAACCCTTTCTTCCTCTCCTGGGTATTGTTTGACCTTTCATCACCTACACGCGCAGTTCCACAAATGGCAAATTTGGCATCTGACGGAGTAAATGAAGACAGAAGCCTTCCCAAAAGATGGCCACAGGCATATTGGTCGGTCGTATATGATGCGACCGGACTTGTCCCGTCTATAACAGAATCCACGAAAACATATGGTATCTCAGCCTTGTCGAGTTCATTGCACAGGCGTATAGTTTCAGACGCGAATGTCGGACCTATGATCACAGCATCAGGCGACATCTGCAAAACACTGTCGAAAGCAGTACGGCAAGAATAGACATCGAACTGATTGTACAATGCCTGGATGCAATGGATATTGATATCATAGAATTCATTGAGAGCATGTTCAATTCCGGACATGACTGAACCCCAGTACTCACCCGGAATTCCGCCAGGAGTGGTAATGACCAGATTGAATTCCTTAGTCAATGACACGGCAGAGGTATGAATATTATAACGGTATCCGACTTCAGCCAATATGCGTTCTACAGCTTTCTTGCTTGATTCTGAGACTCCTCCCCTGTTATGCAGCACCCGGTCCACTGTACCGGATGAGACACCCGCCATCTTGGCGATATCCTTGATCTTTATCTGTCTAGCCATATGAATACGAGAATTATCAGCAGCGCAAATTTAAAAAGAATGTACTTTTTTTACAATTCTGTTACAGAGTTGATTTATCTATTTCAATATTATCGACTACGGCTTTGCCTCTTCCGACGACAAGCCTCAGTTCAGAAGCATCGGTGGACGGGAATGAAACCTCATTGACACCGGCGCCACAATGCTTAGTGCCGGAAACCGTTAGGAACTGACCGCCGCCATTAGTTATCTGCACGTAGATTTCAGCATCTGAATTTTCACTGAGTACAAAGCGCACACCTGTTACGCTTCCACTTGCCGGAACAGTAAGGAAATCTCCTTTTCCGAGTCTTACGGGGCCGGCGAATTTCATATTATCAGTCTTGGACTCCGTAACTGAAGTAGAAGAAGGATCCTTCACGCTGAGTTTTGCCTGGAGCCTTATGTCTGTGGATGACGCCGCTGCCATGATTTCGAAATCACCCGGCTCCACCACGAAATCCATGTTCCTGTCGAGCATTGCCAAATCCTTTGGAGTCAACTTGAATTCTACAGTCCTGGTCTCTCCCGGTTCAAGGGAAATGCGTTCGAAACCGCGCAGCACCTTTTCATAGACCGTTATTGAACTTAGACAATCGTGGACATAAAGCTGCACGACCTCATCTCCGCGGACTTTGCCGGTGTTGGTGACATTGAAAGAGACCAGCACTGAATCCGTCGTGGTGATATGAGTGGCAGAGAGTCGGAGATCCGTGTATTCGAAAGTCGTATAAGAGAGTCCGTAGCCGAAGTCGTAGAGTGAACCGTTTACGCGGCTTGCCCAACCATCAGGCCCGAGTCCCTTGCGGCCATCTACTTGAGAAGCAGGCTTATACGGGAAATTGAACGGAATCTGTCCCACCGTGCGAGGGAAGGTTACCGTGAGTTTGCCGCCCGGGTTATAATCTCCAAGCAGTGCTTTTGCGACAGCGGTCCCACCATGCGCCCCAGGATACCAGGCCTCCAAGATGGCATCCGCATATTTGTCTGCATAGTTTATTGACAATGGGCGCCCGTTTATCAGGACGACGACGACCGGCTTGCCGGTCTTTATGACTTCTTTAAGCAGAAGATTCTGATGTCCAGGCAGTTCCAGAGACGTGCGGCTTTTGTTTTCTCCGCATGTGCGCGGACCGCCGCCCAGAACGAGCACGGTAACGTCGGCGCTTTCAGCTGTCTTCACGGCTTCCGCTATCCCGGCCATTTCTTCCGCAGTCGGGTCTTCAAGCAGTACTTCAGATTCGGGCCAATTCTTGTCCACGAGTTCACAGCCCTTGGCATATACGACATCCGCCTTGCCGTCAAGCTCCTTGCGCAATCCTTCAAGCACCGAAACTGCTTCGGTTCCCAATGGCCCATAATGAAGATGCGCATATCCAGTGTCGTCAGCGTTCGGACCAATGACAGCGACACGTTTGAGTGCTTCTGCGCTGAGAGGAAGCGTCTTCCCGTCAGTTCCGAAAGGCGTGTCAGAAGGGGCGTTTTTCAGAAGCACGAGAGATTCCAGCGAAGCTCGAAGCGCCACTTCATTGTTCTTCACGCCATCGACTTCTTCGTCAGCTGCTTCATAGTCAGTCTGATAAGGGGCGTCGAACAGTCCTACGATAAACTTTACGCGCAGGATGTCGCGAACTCTTTCGTCAATGACCGACATCGGAACAGTTCCTTCTTCTACGAGTTCTCTCAAGGGAAGCACATAGCTGTCAGGGGAACGGAAGGTGCAACGTACATTCAGTCCCGCCATAACGCTCTGGCGCACAGCTTCTTTCATGTCCGCTGCGACATTGTGTTTCGAATAAAGATACTCCACGGCGTCGCTGTCGCTCACGAGATAGCCCTTGAAGCCAAATTCGTCGCGGAGCCGTTCAGTAAGCCAATAATGGCTGCCCTCTATCGGCTCGCCGTCATAGTCGTTGTATGAAACCATTGCACCGAGGAGTCTCGCACGTGAAATAACCTCCTTCCATGGATAGATATGGATGTTCTCGACCTCATGAGGCGCCATCTGAGGGTCCACGCGGGACATGCCCTCGCGCGCTCCCTTGTTGTTCGAATAAGCAGCGAAATGCTTGGCGGTAGATGCTACCTGGAAATCTGTCTGCATTCCGAGAGTCATCTGCACCCCCAGTTCACCTACAAGATAGGGAGATTCGCCATACACTTCCTCATAGCGGCCCCATCTCTGGTCTCGTCCCACATCGAGAATCGGAGCATAGACATTGGTATAGCCCAAAAGCCTGCCCTCGCGGCCGGTGATTCGTCCCACTTCATGGATCAATTCCTTGTCCCAGGTGTGTCCAAGGCCGAGTTGGGTAGGAAAATTCGTCGCACGATAGGCCTCGACGCCACGTATTCCTTCATTGGTGAAATCCACGGGGATACCCAGCCTGGTATCTTCGATGAAAAACCGCTGGACCTCGTTCATCGCAGCCGCATGTGTGGATGCCGGCCAGAGATAAGGCGAATACATCTCGATAGGCTTACCCCATTGACGGAAACCGTTCAGATGCTCGTCTATCGCTCCCATTCCGTCCTTCCACAGTTTCTCTTGCCATTCAGAAGTCGGAAGCGGGTCGGCAAGCACGCGGCCAAAGCCGTAAAGCGTCACCATCTGGCAGGTCTTCTCTTCAATCGTCATCTTCGAAAGCAGATCTTCCACTCTCGCGTCAATGTCTGACGTCGGATCTTCATAAATGTCCTTGACCCCGTTCTTGTTCAGGTCAATCCACCCCTCGTGGTATATCTTCCCATTCTTCGGCCTGAATTTGAATGCCGTGTCCGCGCCGGCGGATTCGGATGCCGGAAGAATTTTTGCTACCCAGCCTCCACCGGGCGCGAGGTGTACGGTAATTTGTCGGTTATCTGGCACGGCAGCGGTTGTATGGCTGTAGTCTTGCGCCGCTCTGTCTGCATTGACACCATCCTGGAAAATATCCAATGTCCAGTTGCCTTCTCCGAGAAAACTGAGGTCAAGCGTCAAATCGCGTCCGTTCCAGTCTGTCAATGAGCCTATATACCAAGTCTTGCCGCTGCGGCGGGCCAAGGTTATATACTTGCCTATTTCTCCGTTTATGCCAATGCTTTCATCCCACACTGTAGGTATGGAACTTATGAATTCCGTGCACTCCTCCTCGCGCATGTAGTTTGAAGGAGAGTCGCAGAGCATGTTCAACGGGGCATCGAAAATGACATATTCCGCCAATTGACGGCATCGTGTGCCTTGACTCATGGCTTCGTCATTTACCGGACGATAATTAGCACGGGTCGCATTTCTCATTGCACCCTGAGTGTAGTCCATCGGGCCTGCCGCCATGCGGATGAACGGCGCGGTGACGTCGTAAGTGACCTGATCCACAGATGGACTACTCCATTTCATCTGTTCCAGACCATGGACCCCTTCGTAGTTTACGACATTGGGCCATCTGCGGTTCAGTCCGGTCGGTTTGTAAGTCCCGTGGAAATCGATCAGAAGCCCATAGCGGGCAGTCATTTCCGCAGCTCTGGAGTGGAAGTCCACGATAATCTGGTCGTCTCTGTCCATATAATCGACCTTGAAGCCCTTGACCCCCATCTCCGCATAGTGCCTGCAGATATTCTCCATATCCCGGTCAAATGCCCAATAACCGGCCCACAGAATGATGCCGACACCTTTCTCCTGTCCGTACTTGACAAGTCCGGGCATGTCTATTTCTGGAATTACCTGAAGCAGATCCGCTTTCTTCTTTACGGCCCAGCCATGGTCGAGAATTACATATTCAATGTTATGGGCTGCTGCGAAATCAATGTAGTATTTGTAGGTCTCAGTGTTTATTCCTGCTTGGAAGTTCACACCGTAGAGATTCCACCCGTTCCACCAGTCCCATGCCACTTTTCCTGGTTTGACCCATGAGAAATCCATTCCAGGTTCCTGTGGCTGTGAAAGTTTCCACACCAGGTCATTTACAGCAAGTTGCGCATCGTCGGTGCTGATGATAAATGTTCTCCAAGGGAAGACCTCGTCTCCGGAAACTTTGGCGATGAAATTCTTCCGCTCAGTCACGATTCCGTGGAGCATATGCTTGCCGCCTTGCTCTACGACCTTTGGATAAGGGGCGAAGACTCCCTCTAATTTGGTATCGCCTTCATCTCCAAGCAGATACATTCCAGGATAATTCGTGAGGTTCGCATCAGTGACAAGCACTTTCACACCATTGTCCGCTTCAACTGCAAGAGGCAGAAACGCCAGCTTGTCCTTTCTCCATCCGGAAAGGTTCTGAACGGTATAGGTGTTTTCAAATGAACTGTAGAATTGACCGTCAAACTGCTTGCCGCCGAGACCGATAACGTATGGGACAAATGCTTTACGATCTGTGCCGAAATCAAATTCAGCCTGCTCGGAAATTACCTTGTACTCCTTTTTCTTGTCCAGATTGCTCTCAAACCTGTATGCAGCACCATCATCATATGCCCGGAAAACGAGTGAGAACTCATTGAACTGCAATCTGATCTGATTATAGTTGTCCCGGACCTCCGCCTTTTTGTATGCTGTCGCCGTGCATGTCTCGTCATAACTTGAGCGATTTACCTTGCGGAGTTTGTCATTCTCGCCGAAAGCAATGCCGTCTGAAAGATTCATTGATATGGCAGATGGCGCGATCAGAACTTTTCCGTCGCGGGAGATTGAATATTTGATATCGCTGCCGACGGAGACATTTACGGTAATATGTCCGTCCGGGGAATTCAGACCGTAGTCGCCGTTATTGGCGGACAGTGGAGTTCCCGCGAAAAGAACAGCCGTGCAGCACAGTGCAGTTTGGATGATGCTATGGAATTTCATCGTATGGGGTGTCTAAAAGATTTCAGGAGGGTGCTATTGGTGAAATACGGCAGCGTCAGTGAGAGCTATGCGGCATCCTTGGGACTCAGGCTTCTTTTCGCCTTTCACGACCAGCTTGACATTATGTTTGCCATTTTTCAGATTGAAGATATGGTAGATATAATTGCTTTTATGCTCCTGCCCGCCATAGTAATAGTAGCAATCTATCGTACGGTTGAAAACGCCATCTATGTAAACATCGGCCTTTCCTCCATTGCGGACCCACTGGCCGCATATCGCGATACCGGTCCCGTCGAAATCGAAACTGAGCTCATCTCCTGCCTGGTCACTGTATATAGCATTGCCATCGGTCTGCCAATCACCTTTGGTCACGCATGTGCTGTCCTCGCGAACTATGAAACGCCTGTCGAAAACAGCATTGGGAAAGGAGACTTCCAGCGGCAGAGGTGTCGGTTTCTGGGACTTGAATTCCATATGGTCATCTTCCACCTTTCCGCCACAACTGATAACATTGGCCTCGATATTGGACATTGTCCTGTCAATGGCTTTCCGCAATGTGTAATCTGTAAAGATGAAGAAAGTATCCTGCATATTGTCCAGCACCGCCCGATATTCAGCAGGCAAACTGCCGTAGCCCGTCATTACGCCCAATACGCCCAGTGCCGTAGATGGATTGCAATCTGAATCGTGTCCGCAACGGGTGGAAATATCCATGGTCTTGAATACATCGCCTTCGCCGTACAACAGTCCGATGACAATGTAGGCGCCGTTCAGCTTTGCGTCAATGTTAGTGTCAATGCCAGCACAGCAAATGTCGGTATATTCCCATTTGTCCTGAATTTTCTGCCATGTCTTCTTCCAATCGGACGGATATTCTTTATAGAACGACAACACGTCCTTAATAATCTGACAGTAAGCGGATTCCGAAGGCAATGAAAGCGTGGCCTTTTCTATAACATCATACATGTTGTCTTCCACATATGCGGCGGAATATAACGCCGCAACGAATGCTCCTCCGTAAACGCCGTCGCCGTAGTTCATAATATGTCCTATCTTGTCTGACCACTGGTTCGCCAGTTGCGGCAGGCCCGGACACATCATGCCGATGAAATCCGCTTCTATCTGAAAGTCAATGTCGTCTGCGTGCATATTGTATTCAGGACGACCGGACATTGGCGGGAAAATGCTGTCGGTGTAATTCTTGCGTGCCTGGACATTGGCATGCCAGAGTTTGTATCCCGCATTGGCCAGAGCAGCCTGATAATCCTTTGCGTCAGCGTCCATTCCTTTGCGGTCCATCACTTCCATAAAGGACATCTGCACATAGAGGTCGTCTTCCCACCTGGCGCGCGTAATCAGTTCAGGCTTCCATGGAATAGGATCTTCAATGATTTTTCCTAATGATTTGAACTCTGTCGGACCGCCGTATGCGACCCCAATCATTTTACCGGCCCATCCGCCCGCGATTTTGTCCCGCAATACAGATTTGTCCAGGCGGACATCCTGCTGGCCCGCATTACAAGAAACAAGCAACGATAGGCAAACTGTCCCGATGATCGGCTTTAATAAACTTACGATTCTCATATTTTAGTGTATTTATTTCAGAAACTTGTCTGCAAAATTAATGAATTGTGTCCAGTCGTAAAGCAAGATGTCGTGGTCGCCCTTGCGCATGTGGTTGCCCATTCGTCCGACTGTTTCCGGATCTTCCACGCCAGGCTTTTCCGTGGATGTAAATCCCTCATAACCATATAGGTTGTAAACCGGTGTCGCTCCTACCAGACTTAGATACTCTCCCTTCTGGTCTGCCCAGTTGTCCTCGCTTCCGCTTGAAACATAGACCGGACGCGGAGCTATCATTGAAATCAGCTCATGCTGGTCGAAGGGGAGTGCGTCTTCGTTGTTGCTGTATTTTTCGAAGTTGCCGCAGAACCAATGCTGGAAAGCGTCATTCACGATGTATATGGTCTCACCGAATTTCCTGCGTGAGATTGCACTGCCGCAACATCCTGAGCAGTTGGATATTACCAATGCGAACCGCTGGTCGGTAGCGCCAGCCCAGAGTGCTGTTTTCCCCAGCCGCGAATGTCCCAGTAAGGCGACCTTGCCAGCGTCAATGTCCTTGTCCGTTTCGAGATAGTCCAATGCGCGGGAAAGTCCCCAAGCCCAAGCCGAAATCGTACTCCAAGACTCTCCTGTACGCGGCTTGCCTTTATCCAGAAGTCCGTGCACGCCGTTGTGGAAGCCGTCATTCCAGTCAGGATCGACATCGCCGTAGAACATTGTCACGACCGCATACCCTTTGGACAATACATATTCATAAGGCCATCTGCGTCCCCAGTCTCCCCGGTTGACAGGCTGGTACCACGCACCATAGTCCTCTATCTGGCTTTCCGTCGGCATGAGCACTTCCGGATCAGTGGTCGTAGCATAATTGCCTCTGAAATTCATTCCCATAAACGCCGGCACCGGGCCTTTTGCATCATTTGGAATATACATCAGGACAGTCATGTAGCGGCTCTCGTCTTCAGTGAAATATACAGCCACCTGGCGGCGCGTCGCTTTCCCGCCGAATGCGTCATGGCTCTCTTCCAGGACCTTGAAATGCAGTCCCGCAGGTTTCCCCGGCTCATATCCGTACATTTCCCGACGTAGCATGTCCATGATTTCAGGGCGGCGCTTCTGCTCCCAGTCTTTCACGGACTTGACACTCTTGCCGTTATTTTTCACAAGCGGGTCAGGAAGTTCATATTTCGGAACAGCCGCCTCGTCATAATTCACTTTATACGAAGTGAGACGACGGCTGACCGTTACGGTTTCGCCCTTTTTCATGTATATTTCCAGAATGCCGTCTCCACATGCTATCCATTGAGGTGTCTGCCCGTCGTCTCCGGTAACCCTTAGCATCATTTCCGTGATGCCGGTATGGATGCGGCATGTGCATCCGTTCTCACTTGACACGGTGACGGACGCCGTATTCCCGTTTTTGCGCTCTGCTGAAATAAGGAATGCCCCACGTGCGCGCATGTTCTTGAAACTCACGTCATTCCAAGACGAAGGACAGCCGTGGAAAACTCTGATACAGTCGCCCCAGTCCTGAAGATACATCTCCTCCAATGAACACATCGCCGAGAACGGCGTCTCGATAACCGGTCCGGACTCATTATAAAGCGTATTCGGACGCAGCCATCCTGCGAAAAATTTCTTCATACAGGCCAATGCCCCGTCGCCATCGCCGGCTGTCGCCAGCATTGCGGCTTTGCCGGTCAATGAATAGCCGGTGTTGCCCTGCCAACGGTTCATTGACAGTCGCATACGGCTCTCATCTTCAGGATTTTCCCAATCCAGAAGATGATACGGGTAAATCATGAAAAGGTGGGACCAATGCCTGTGGGTCGTGTCCCTGAACTCGAATTTGTCGCTGACCTTGAAACCGGTTTTCTCGTCGTATCCGAATGCGGGCAGATTTGCGAGAAAGTCTTTCCACTTCGGCAGCATCGGATCATTGAGCCCATATTTTTCGCCAATGCTGATGAGCGTGGAGAGGCCCCAGCGCAGATTTGCAAGGTCGTAATTGGAATTGGTTCCTATTTCTCCAAGCTCCCCCTCTCCATATTCCGGCGATGCAGTGGAGGGGAGTGAACAGGTTCCGTCCGGGTTGGTAATCCTGATCCGGAAGAAGATGTTTACTGCCGATTTCAGCAACGGGAAAAGGCGTTCTTTCATCTGGAAATCATCTCCGTAGGCCTCACACATCTGCCAATAATAGAAAAGCGTCCATGTGAGATTTCCGACTTCGTATTGGTTCCTTTGCGCCAATGCCGGACTGAGTGCCGCGTGCATGTCGTAGCTTGAAGCCCTCGGCATTACCATACAGTCCTTCCATCCTTCCTGCCCCGGGATGTCGGTGACATTGCGTGTGAGATTCTCACGGTTTTTCCAGAATGAATCCCATAGAGGCTGCTCCAACTGCCCGAGATTTGCCTTCGTAAGCCAACTGTATGTGAGCTGTATGTTGAGATTCATCCAGATTGCCGGCCAAGGAGTGTCGCTGGTCGGCCATACGCCCTGCAGGTCGACTATCGGTTTCCCAGGTCGTGCCGTAGATGCGAATTTATAGTATTGGAACCACCAGAAACGCTCAATATTCTTGTCCGGGAATGTCAGGAATGCAGCATTGCGGTAGAAATTATGCCACCATGCAACATGCTGTGAATCAAGTTTTTCTTTGGTGACGGAAAAGGCGTTTCTGATGATAGCCTTCGCCTCGGCCTCTGCTTTTGCAAGTTTGCCAGCTTGGGTTACGGTCGCAATCGTCCTGCTGTCAGCACCGTTTCTGACTGTCTTCCAAGCCACGACATACCATCTTGCAATGTCGGTAAACGTGGTATCCTTAGCCAGTGCCTGAATGCAGAAGCTGATATCGCCGTCTTTGTGGAAATACGAATCGGGATTGGATTTGCCTTCGGCATTGACATACCCCTTTGGCGCATTTGCCGAATTGAAGACGTACCGCGGGCTGATTGCTTTCTGCGGTACGAAATCGAGTTTCCAGCCGGTCTCGCCACCTTCTGCATGGGTGTCGAAGATGATACATTCACGTTCTGAATGGACGTATGTACGGAAATCAAGCCTCCCGGCATTGGTTTCCAATGCTCCGGATGTGACGGCATCGTAAATTGACAGGCGCATTTTTTCGTCCTGCACCTGACCGACTGTGGAAAAAGTGAAATAGCCTATCGGCAGACGGCCGGAATTGTAGACATTGAACGGCTCCCGTGCTTCCGTGACGTCGCTGCGTCCGACATTGAGCCGATACACACCGTCGGTGAGTTTGTACAGGTTGGTTCCGAGCAATCCGTTGCCCATCAATGCTCCCGCGTAATAGCCGTCCGTGCGGCCCCAATGACGTTTTCCGAAAATGCCTTCCGGAAAGACCGGGTCCGCCGTGATGTCATTGTCCCACAGCATATCATATTGCCCGAGAAATTCTTTCCAGTCGAAATTGTTCTCTGTCGAAAACGACGGCACCGGCAGCAGTGTTGCCGCCAGCGTCATCGTGATTGTAACTATCCACTTTTTAGTCATAGACTATTGTTTTCAATTATCTTTGAGCGCCGTACTGCGTGTAGCCGGATTTCATCCGGAATGCGCCGGTTGTTACATCAAAGGATTCGAAAGGATTGATGAAAGATTTCACTATGTTGTTTGTGTAATCATAGTCGTATCCCTTGACATAATTCAATGTTTCTGACTTGTCGGAGCCTTTATAAAGAAGTGTCTGAGGGTAATCCGACCAGTTGTCACTGACAATGGCAGATATAGAAGCGAACGTCGCTGCCTTTGCAGTAAAATAACCAAAAAAGCGTTGAGTGGCATCATTCTTGGCTTTTGGAGCGGATGTGTAGGACAGGTTGTTTTTAATGGAAAGTTTTCCGCTTATTCCGCTTGATGTCACCATCACACGGCCAAACCATATACTTGTTCCTCCATTATCAACATTGTAGAAAGTGTTGTTCTCCACAACGACGTCTGTAAATGCTCCGCCATTGCCGTATATTGCGTCCGTGATAAAGAATATATTATGTTCATTTTCGGTCCAGAAAACATTGTTCTTTACTGTCAAGGTACCTAATGAATAACCAGTTCCATTCCAAAACTGAATCATGCATGCATTGTCATTTAAGACAGCTATGTCGCAGTTCACTATTGTCATGTCAGCCAGCAGTTGAGTGTTTGTCTGTCTGTGGATGAATGCGTTATTTGCATAAATCTTGCAGCCGTCAAAAACTATTCTGTTGAGAGTTGGTGCGCCATTTATAGGACGACGACTGGTGTCATCATTTGATATGTTGACGTTTTTGAAAGCAATTATGTGATGATTAAGATTCTCTCCGTCAGCAAGATTGAAATCTCCGCCGTGAAGGAATTTTACATTTCCTCTTTCATTATCATTTCCAATCAAGATAACGGCTCCCGTATAATTTGCCCAAGAGATATTTATGGTCGCTCCATTCTCGATAAAATACACCCCTCCTGTCGCGCCAAGATTTTCTGAGGTTCCGGATTTAACCAGTTTCCCATCACCATATTCTGCCTTATTGTACATCTTGCCGCCGATTTCAATGTCTTGTCCTGCCATCCACATCTGGTAAGGAGTCATCTTGTGCTCCTCAAGTGTGCCGAGATCCCAGAGCTTGCCGGCAGTCGTCTTGAATGCCTTGTCTGATTTGGAGGTGAACAGCGAATTCCCGGCTGCATCATATGCCGTAATCGTGAATCCTTTAGACAATGTCAGATTCGGTGCGAGGGTAATGTAACAGTCCTTATCCGGTGCGGAAACAAATGTTTTGGCCACAGCGAAACAGTTCGTTTCCGTGTTGAATCCTACAAGGTTGGTCTCGCCGGTGCTGTATGTTCCGACAACTTTACCTGTCACATTTTCATTGTTATTGCCCTTGAATTCCACATAAGAAACGCCGGTAGTGGAAACCTTGAATTTGAGAATCGTGAGCATATTTTTGAACGATAACCTCCTGTCCGTTCCGCTGCAACTTGCAAACGCCGCGTGAGGAGTCCTTCCTGAAGCAATCTCAACGAAATCGTTCGGGTTGTCAACGTTCTTCACGTTTGTGTAAACGTGATTTGCTTCAAAGCTGCCCAATGTATTCTTGTCGCTGACGTAAGCCAGATAGCTTTCCGCAGTGGGAGATACTTTTTTAGCCGTGAATGTAGCCGAACCATCTGCGTTGATGTCCTTGGCTTCGAGAGTGATGCGGTCAATAGTTTTACCGTCATAGACTGCGATGAAATCTCCCGCAGTGAAAGAGACTTTCGCCGTTTTCGATGTAGCGTCAATATCAATTGCAACCTTGGTTTTCGCAGCTGCATCAGTCGGGTTTTCACTTTGCATGAAGGCTGTGAAAGTTACTCCTTCGCCTGCAGGTCCCTCGCCTTCCGGTTTGACGACTGTTTCTTTTGCACAAGCGACAGCAGCAATCGCAGCCGCGCTTAGCATCATATATTTAAGAAATCTTTTCATAACGTGCAGTATTTACCAGGTTAGTTCTTCATAATCGTATGGATCGTTCGCGATCGTTTTGGCTTCCTGGGACTGTGCGAATCCCGTTTCCGTACTTGTCTCAAACTCGAGAATTTCCGGGGCAATGTAATCTTGTGCTTTCATAATACATTGATTGTTAGTTGAATATTTATTTTCCAAATACAGGGTCGTCCGCTATTACTACCGTTACCTCCCGAACGGTGGACGTATGGCCTTGGTAATTGTCGTTCACTCCATAGAACACTGCCTTGTATGTGCCAGGCTTGTCGTATGTGTATTCGTAATCATAAATCGGGTTCATCATGTTCTTGATGTGCACACCGGTGTCTTTCAGAACCGTATTGAGCGGCATAGGCTGTGAGACACACCAGACATCGATCTCATAGGTCAGAAATGTCGGATTCGTCCCCTCGAAATTGATTGCATAGCGCGAATCGTCGAAGTGGGCGGTAGCAATCGAAGTGGTATCGCCTCTTCTCAATGGATTCTTTCCCAGATATGGAGGATCCTGCTCATTCATTACGATGAGGTCGAAAGGTATGTCGTTCAATCTGGTTGTCACTGAATTGTCCTTACCGAAATTCATTTCTATGTCACCATTTACATGATAAGTGCTCTGATTTCTGGTAAAGTTGTATGTGTTTGGATGCCAATGGAATGCAAGCGCGAAGCTTTCCGCGTAATCATTCAGGTCATACCCTGCATTCACGGTAACTCCGTGGTTGCCTTCTATTTTCGAGTATTCCAGGTTTTTCCATCCTTCCATTCCGCCCTCAATCATTTTGCGCATGGCGGCACGGTCGGCTTCGCCGTCAGCACCGAAAAGGGCACGCTCGTAAGAGTTGGAAATATAAACATCCAGTCCTTTTTTCTGTGAACCCCAGAACATGGTGTATTCCAGATTCATTTTGACGGAATTCACGTCCTCCATCGGAACTGATGTCCTGTCGCGATATTGAAATTCATGTCCGGTTTCACCGCTGTAGAATACCATGTAGTCTGCATCACCGGTAAACTTGAAATAAATCGGTTGGCCTGGCCTGTAGACATTCGCCGGGTCAAGGCTGACTTCGAAATCTACAGGAACGACTATGCTCTGCTGACTGCATGCCATCAATAGGAAAAGCGATGCAGCAGCCAATAATTGCTTTATTTTCATAATTCCTACCATAATGGGTTTTGTTTCAGTTCAGTATTGACAGCCAACTCCAGTGATGGAATAGGCATGTAGTTGTTCTTTTCGCTTGTTCGGCTGACAATAGTGACGTAGTTTCTTGCTGTCGAGGTGTTCCATTGGCTTGTACCTGAAAGTGCAGCGACTTCTTTCATGGATGACAGGTAAATGCCCCAACGGAGCAGGTCGAACTTGCGGAGTCCTTCGAAGCAAAGTTCACGGGCACGCTCGTTTCTTACGAATTGTTGAAATTTTTCATAAGATGCATATTTCGCGAAAGGTTCAGACGCGATGCCTGCACGTTCCCTCAGAGGAAGTATTACGTTATAGAGGTCTTCGGTAGGGGAGCCGTTATACTCATTCATCGCCTCTGCATACATCAGCAGCACATCTGAGTAACGAAGCAATGGTACATTGATGCCGCACCAGATGCTCTTGAAGTTCTTGCGTCCTTCATATTGTACCTCGCGACGGAATTTTCCGCAATATCGGCTGCCGGGATAATACGTTTCTTCCTGATTTGTGGAATTCCTGTCTTTTACGGCAGCGCCGGATGTGTAGTAAGGAGTCTTGTCAATGCCGGCGATAAGTTTTCTCGTATCTGATGGGTCGCCGCCATAAGGATAGAGCCAAGCTTCTTCTCCGGTCCCGTTATAATGGTACGGAGGCAGACTCCACAATTGACACTTGTCCGTGATCACTGAAAGGTTCTTCTCAAGTTTGGTGCGGTCGTCGTCCATATACAGGTTCCACAGTTTTATGGTGTTACAGAACAATCCGTATGCGAAATTCGTATTCATTTCAGAATAGTTCGTGCCTGAGTTTGAACTGCGGAGGCCATTGAGTTCGCCCCAACGGCTGTTGCCGTAGAAATCCGGTGAAGAACGGTCGCCAAGAAAATCAGCTTCCCACATTGACTCGTGATACTCCTTGTCGTACTTGTCACCTATCATATTGATGAAGATTTGACTGTAGTCCGGATTCAGTTCATGCTTGCCGCTTTCGATGACCATTCTGGCGTAATCGGCGGCTTTTCCGAAATATTCGTGTTTCTGGTCCGCCGTAGTGCCGCTTACAGCTTCACCGGCCATATAGAGATATACTCTGGCAAGAATGCCTTCCACCGTGGTTTTCGTTACGTCTGATGGCGAATAGGCAAGGTCGTCCGTGATGGTCTCCAGAGATTTTTCCATTTCAGAAACTGCGAACTGCATTACCTTGAGCTGCGGAGTAGCCGGGCATTTTACATCATTGTAAGAGTCGATTGCCTTCAAGCGGAGAGGTACGTTAATCCAGTTCTGGGCAAGAATGAAATAGTAGTATGCCCGCAGGAATCTGGCCTGTGCCTCCATCTTGCCGTCCGGGTCGAAGTCTGTACCTTCAATATTCTCAAGGAAAGCGTTCGCGTTGCGGATTCCCTTGTACAGCCATGTCCAAGTCTGATAAACGTCATCCGAGTTGGCATCCAGCTCAAAGCTGGCACCTTTCATTGAAGCATTTGTCGTCGACATGTATTGTACGATGTCGCTGTTGTAGTTCAAGTCCAAAATAAGGTTGCAACCATACAGCTGCCAACTGTTGAGCACTCCGTAAACGCCATTGAGTGCCAATTGGGCTTGCGATGAGGAGGTGTAGAATGTCTCCTCGGTGATGATGTTCGGCTTTACATCCAGGAGGTCGCAGCTTCCCAGAAGCAATACTGCCGAAAATCCGATAAATATGTTTTTTATCTTTTTCATACCTTTTCCTCCTTAGAATGTAAGTGAAATGCCGCCTGTGATTGTCCTGGCGCGTGGATATGCAGACCAGTCGAATCCCGGGGTGAGGACTGAATTCCTGGTGGATACTTCAGGATCAGGTCCGGAATAATTTGTAATGGTAAACAAGTTGTCTCCGGTGAGGTAAACGCGGAGAGAGGAAATCTTCACTTTTTCCAATATCCGGCCAGGGATAGTGTAACCAAGGGTTAGAGTCTTCAATCGCAGGAATGAACCGTCTTCTACGACACGTGACGAATAGTATTCCATGCCTCGTGCACCGGCACGTGGGATATCGCTCTCCGGATTTCTGTTTACGGAGAAAGCATTGCGCATGGAACCGAACTGGTTCAGCTGCGAACCGTCATAGTATTCGAACATAAGTCGGTTTGCATTGAGAATGTCATTGCCGTAACTCCAGCTGAAGAATACGTTCAGGTCGAAGCCATAGAAGTTGAATGTGTTGTTCCAACCTCCCGTATGCAATGGCTGTCCCACTCCGATGATAGTCCTGTCAGAATCATTGATGACTCCGTCTCCATTGATGTCTGCATATTTCGGATCTCCCGGTCCGACGGTGTTCCTGGTCATGCTTTCCAAATAAGGTATGCCCTCTTTGAGAAGTGTTCCGTTGGTGAATTCATCCAACTTATAGGTTCCGAGATAGCGGAAACCATACATTAGTCCGGTCGGCATTCCGATTTTGGTGATATATGGAGTCTGCGAAGTATAACGGGAGTTCCAGTTCACGGTGGAAATAAGTGTCGTCTGGTTCATTGAAAGTCCCGTCACCTTGTTGTTGTTCATACCGAAGTTGAATGTCGATGTCCAGGTGAAGTTTTTCAAACGTACCGGAACGACATTGACCGACAACTCAAAGCCTCGGTTGCGGATGGAACCGACATTGATCATTGCCGTTTCATAACCTGATGATGACGGCATTGTCGCTTGCAGCAGCAGGTCCCGTGTGTTCTTTTGGTAGATATCTGCCGTAATGGAAATCCTGTTGTCCAGAAAAGCGAGGTCCAGACCCAGGTCGGTCTGTTCTGTGGTCTCCCAGCGCAGGTCGTCGTTAGGCATGTTGTATCTGAAATATCCTGAAACCGTCTGTCCGTCACGAACATAATCCTGATTGTTGTTGTCTCCTGGAAGTGATACGAAACGTGTATAATAGTCGTATGGCGTCGATGTCCTGTTGTTTCCTGTTTCGCCCCATGACAAGCGGATTTTACCGTTGTTCCACCAGGTCAGATTTTTCATCCAACCTTCATTTGTGAAAGTCCAGGCAACACTGGCAGAAGGGAAGAATCCCCAGCGGTTGTTTTTAGGGAATTTAGATGAACCGTCAGCACGGAATGACGCTGTCACATAATATTTGTGCTTGTAGTTGTAGTTCAACCTTGTCAATCCGGATGCGAGCATCCAATCCCATTTGTAAGGCTCAATCGCCTGATATTCACCGGTATTCATTCCTTCCAGGCCGAGCTGCTCAGATTTGATCTGGTGTGCGCCTACGCCTTGGTGTGTGGTCGTTTCTCCTTGGAATGTCACGCCGACGAGAGCCTGGAAGTGATGATCCATACCGAATGTCTTGTCGTAGTTCAATGTGTTTTCATTGAGCCATGCCTGCGTTTCGTCCCAGAGAATCTGTCCGTTAGGGCCATATCCGAGAGGAAATGCAGGGTGACCTGTCATGGTGTTGGAACCGTTGAACTGCTCGTTGCGGCTCTTGGCAAGCGTATAACCGCCTGAAATGCGGAGCTTCAGACCTTCAATCATTTCGTAGTTCAGGGCTGCGCTGCCGCTGAGGTAATCTCTGATGATCTTGCGGTACTGATTCCTGACGTTCGCCGCCGGGTTGAAACGAAATGCATCAGGATTGGAAATTTCTTCGTCCACGAGTTCATTGACGAATGCATCGTTGATAGGTCCGAAACGCAGAGGGCGGATAGGGCGGAATCCCCATACCGAGTAAAGAAGATATGAAGAAACTGTAGTGGCCTGATTTGAAGAAGCCGGCTGAGTCCCGTTGGTAGTGGCACGGGAGAAACTTCCGATTACGTCCAGGCTGACTTTCTTGCCGAAATTCTGTGTGAAATTGACCTTGCCGGAATATCTCTGGAAATCAGATGCGACGAGGATACCGTTCTGGTCCAATGCACTGAAACTTACATTGTAGAGATTGTCGGCCTTGGCGCTTCCTCCACTTACGGATACATTGTAATTTTGTGAGAATGAAGTCCTGTAAACCTGGTCCTGCCAATCTACATAAGGTAAATCTACATAATCATCCAGCGAGTAGAAATCATAGTCGTAAGCGCCGGTCTCGTCATATCCGGTAAAATAACCGGAGTGAGTAGAAGTCGTGTTCTGTGCATATTCTTCGTCAAGCCTTACGAAATCATAGCCGTTCAGCACATCCATCTTGTTGGCGATTTTGCCGGCAGACCATGAAGCGGAGAAATTGACCTTGGCCTTGCCCTGGGAACCGCGCTTTGTCGTAATGACGATGACTCCGTTCGCTCCACGCGCACCATAAATTGCTGATGCAGAGGCGTCCTTGAGGACGTCGACGCTTTCGATGTCAGCAGGGCTGATGGAAGAAGCGAATGAACTTTCTGTCGGAAATCCGTCGATGACATAGAGAGGTGCTGATGACTGTGTAAGGGAGTTGTTTCCTCTGATCACAATGTTCGCTTCCGATCCCACCTGACCGTCGGACGTCGTTACGACCACTCCGGCGACACGGCCGGCAAGTGCCTGGTCGAAGTTCATCGGCGTGGATTTGATGATTTCATCCATATTGACCTTTCCGACAGAGCCAGTGAGGTCGCGTCTGGCCACTGAACCGTAACCTACGCTGACGACTTCCGAAGCTGCGAGAGTCTCGAAGGAATCTTTCATGCTCACGTCAATGACTTTTCGGCTTCCGACTTTTTCTTCAATGTCGGCATAGCCTAGACATGAAATGACAAGAGTGGCACCTGACGGAACCGTGATGGTGTATTTTCCGTCTGCATCCGATGTGGAACCATTGGACATGTTGCCCTTTTCATAGATTGTCGCACCGGGAAGAGGCCCTGTGGCGTCGCTTATGGTTCCACGCACGGTGACCTTGCCGGACTGTCCCCATGCGGAGACAGCCAGACAAAGCAACATGCATATAATAGTGGATAATCTGATTATCGCTTTCATTTTCAATTATTTTACGGACTAACGTGAGGCTCCGGCATCAGCGAATGCCGCTTTCTTTACAAAAGTACCTGTCTTGACATCGGCGCTTTCGAACGGCTCGTTGATGGAGTCGATTGCATTGCCGTTAAGTTTCATTCCGAGAGACACTCCTTCGGCCGAACCCCAATAGAATGCTTTGTTGATGCCTACCATAAAGGTTGTGTGAGGGTACCATGACCAGTTTCCTCCCGTGTTCACGGATGTGATTTCGCGGTCTTCGCCCTTGGTGGAAAGGATCAGAAGCTTGCTTTCACCTGCCGTCCCCTTGTCCACAGGATTCGTCTGATAGGCGATATTGTTCTTTATGGTGACATCGCCTGAAATCTTGTTTACAGTTACAAGTCCTCTTCTGGAGCTGACATCGACGCCTGCGGTGTTGTAGAGAGTGTTGTTTTCAATGTCTACCGACTTGAACCCTACTCCTGATGCCCACTTCGCGTCAATGAAATAGAAAGGACGTGCTTCATTGTCGCTCCAGATCACATTGTTCTTGGCTGTGAATGAACCGAGCGTATAACCGCCTCCGTTCCATGTCTGTATCAATGCTCTTCCGCGATTGTCCTTATCATTCATTACGAGGATGTCGCAGTCTACTATCGTCATGTCTTCAAGACTCTGACTTTCTTTCTGTCTCCAGATCAGGTCTTCATTGAGTCCAAGGTAGCAGTTGTCCAGGACGATGCGTCCGATAGCGTCTGACGCAACGCTCATTATGCGTCTGCCGGTGTTGTCATTCTTGATGGAAACGTTCTTGAATGCTACCACGTGATGCTCCGATGTTTCCGTTCCAAGGAAATAATCGCACCCGCTTATGACGTGAACGGAAGACCTCGAACCTGGCGTGTTGCCGATGAACATGATGCTTCCTTTATATGCAGCCTCGTTAATTGATACCTCGGCATCCTTGGAAATGAAGTAAATGCCTGGTTGTGAGATAGCTACGGTTCCTTCATCCACAAGGGTCCCGGCTCCATAAGATGCCTTGTTGTAAGCGACTCCACCAATCTTTATGTCCATTCCTGCTTCCCATGCCTCGTAGAGGTTGCTGAATGATGTGGTAGATGCCTCGCAGGTCGCAAGAGGACCGTCTCCGGAAGCGTTTGAAGGTACTACATAGAGGGTGTAAGAAGTTTCTGCCAAGAGGCTCTCGAATGTAAGACTGTAATTGTCAGTTCCTTCCGTTCCTGAGGTGATAACTTCAGAACGTGACGGCGCTGCTTCTGAAGACTTTCTGAGCATATAGTGCCAAGCGCTTGCGTTTTCAAGAACTACACTGAACGTGAGAGATGCTGACTTGGCCTCGACAAGTTTGATTCATGCGGCAGGATCTTCTACCATTGTCTGTCCGTCCAGATACACCTGTACTTTTGCGATTGCAATGTGTCCGGCCTCGGAAATGGCAATTACAGATACGTCTTTGCGTGAGTCAGCTATGACTGCCTTTGTCGTGGCTTCAGCATTTGCAGGTGCCTGTACGGTGAGGATTGACTCGCTCAACCATGCGTTCCATCCTTCAGGACAGATGACAGATGTGGAGAAAACTCCCTTTTGTTCTATTCCGAAGGTCTTTTTCTCTCCATATTTGAAAGTCACATCTCCTTCCGGGGCACCGCTGATCTTGAACAGGAATCCGCCGACAACCGGTGCTGTGTAGCTCATGCCGTTCTTAAGTGTCAATACCAGAGCTTCATCTGTGTATTCTACGTTGGCGAAATACGAATCGGACTCTCCACCTTCAGCAACAGCCTTCACGGTTTTTCCGTTTTCGTCCAGAACTTCTGTCCAATTCTTGCCTCCGTCGTAGCTGACGGTCCAATTCCCGGCAGCATTGACGCTGAATTTTGGAGTCACTCCATTCTGTCCACGTCCGATGACTTTCTCGTCGGAAGCTGAAAGAATATACTGAGGTCCTTTGCCGTCCTGATAATCAGCCATCCAATAACCTTCATCGTCAATGGACAGAAGCGGGGCTTTGCCCATGCCTTCCGTTCCTTGGTTGAGCTTCAATTCCGTCCCGTCAGAGAGAGTGATGGTGTATGTGCCTGAATTTTCTTCGACTTTGTTGATTGTCTTTCCTTCGGCAATGGCCTGAAGTGCGGCTACATTTTCATTGAGTGCCTCGGTTACCTTTTCCAGAGCCGTGACACGGGCGTCGATTTCATCAATTCTCTTTTCGAGGTCGTCAGTGTCTGTACAGCCGATGACTGACGTGGCAGCGACAAATGTCGCCATTATTTTAAATATCTTGTTCATATTCATTTGGTCATTAGAGTTTTCTTACGCTTATCCAATCTATGTCGAACTGTCCCGGCAACTGTGAATCGTTCACCGTCTTTCCAGGGAAACTTCCGCCTATCGCGATGTCAAGCAGCAGGAAGTATGTCTGTTCCATAAATGTGTAGTTCAGGAGATAAAACTCCTTTTCCTTGTCATTGAGCTTGGAATAACCAGGGTCTTCGACAGAATGTGGTATGTTTTTGTATCTGAAGACCTCGGCTCCATTTACAAAATAAACGACAGCCTCATCTGTAAGCTCTACGGAAAAAGTGTTGAATACACCTGCAGTCATCCATGAGCCCTTGCCTGCATTAGGCTGATCCTGACGACTTGAAGTCGTGTTGATGGTATATTGCGTATGGCAGGTGTGTTCCGTGCGGGTTCCGAAGTTCGCTTTCTCCATAATATCAATCTCTCCCCACATGTAGCCTGCCTGTGGAGCCGTCCAGATGGCATACCATACGCCGTCAGCCATTTCTGTGAACCTGGCGCTGCAATCTATCCTGAACGGAGGTTGGAATGTTAGCAATCCCATTGTCTTGATGGCACCTGTCCTGTATGTGTCGCCATATTTCTCAGCAATGAGAGTAAGCAGTCCGTCCTTGACGAATGATTGTGCCGGATCTCCTTCCTGATAACGGTCCCAATCGGAACGGACAGAACCTCCCACGTGCCGGAACCAATAACGATAGTCAATGTCATTGCCTAGGAAGTCGTCACGGAAGATCAATTTCGGGTCATAGCTGAACGTGAATGTGTATGGTATCACCTGTCCGCTATTGGAATATGCGAGAAGTTTCAGCGCATAGTCGCCGGAATTCCCATTTTCAGGCGCGGAAACGGTGAGTTTGTCATTTTCCAGTTTTGCGCGCCAACCATCAGGGACCGATGTCCACACTGCCTTGTCAATGTTGGATATCTTGGCTGGGAATACGACATCTTTACCTGCATAGGCATAAGCGCCGTCATAGTAGTATTCCAAATCAATGGAGGCCGCCTGTCTTACCGGGATGGAAAACGACGTTCCGGAAACAGTTTCTATGTCCAGATTTCCCGTCGTTTCATTGAAGGTCACTTTCTTGAAGAATGAATAGGAGGCGGGAACCATGGATTTGCCGTCTTTTGCGCTGATAGGCTCTCCTGCATCATTCAAAATGCGCTGCCAGGTCTGTCCGCCATCGGTGGAAATTGTCCAGAATCCGTTTTTGTCAACAGACATGCGTGGCGTATATCCATCTTCGCTTCCGGGTGTGTCAGCTCCTTCTACTTTAAGGAAGTGGTCTCCTCCGTCGATGGAGTATGCCCAATCGCCATCGCGGTCCACACCTAGTATCGGTGCTTTCCCGTCTGTCTTGTCGCCGAAGATGATGTGGGCAATGGTCCCGTCAGAAAAGGTCAGGTCATATCCTATCTCATTTCCATTTCCATCATGTTTCACTTCGTAGCCATGTATCAGCAAGTTTTTGCGATACATGGAATTAACTGTCGTTGCATTGTCGTTTACACTGGATATGGCGGCTTCCAGTTCCGTCACTCGTTCTTCTATCTTGTCCAGACGTCCGTCGAGACCGGAGGCTGTGCAAGAGAACAAGAACGGAACTATCGCCAATCCAAATACCGACAATAATTTGTTTTTAGTCATTGTTATATAAGTGTTATTTGATTTCATATTTTCCGTCCAATACGTCACGTATTGCCTGCAAGTAACCGAATCCGTTTCGCCTGTCCGGAAGAAGGTAGCTGCCTTCTACATATTCGTTCCATGCGTTTAGCATTATGAATTTAGGCTGTGTGTCAGCGTGGGCGTCTGCCCATTCTTTCGCTGTCTGTACAAATGATGCGAAGGCCTCGGGAGTCTGGTTCCAGCATGTGATCTTATCTGCTCCCTGCTCCAGGAATCTAGGAGTGCTGTCCCAGCCTACAGACACGGTCGGAAATACCGGAAGGTTATATTCCTTGGCCCAATCCTCACGGAGTTTGATGCCGTTCATGCCGTGTTTGATATAATCCGTATCAAATCCTCCCATATTATAGAATGAGAATGAGTTGATTCCGTATACATCAATCTGTTTACGTATATGATCTGCCTCAGATGCACTTCTTTTCCAGTTTCCTCCGCATTGCTGAAGATGAAGATCAGGAAATCCTGCCTTTTTTACTTCATCGCGGAAATATGCCATGGCCTTTCCTGCTTCTTCCATTGAACCGAACCCGTCTGCAAATAGATTGAGATCCCAAATGGAGAATACCGGGCAGCCATCAATTTTTACGTAATTAGGACGATGGAAATATTGGTCAATGACTCTCTTTACGATGGTTTTCCATTGCTCCCAGTCAATTCTCGGGTCGAAAAGAAGAGTCTTGTCGTCGGTGTTCGTATAAGGATTCCAGAGATTCGTCACCTCATGATTCGCATACATTATATAGAAGTTCATCTTCTCGTTGGAAGGTGCTTTCAGGAAGCCGTTGTCCAGCGCTTCTTCGAGGAACGGATACTTGTGGAACCAGTACCAGTCATATATAAAGGTGTTGACTCCGTATTTGAGAGCTGTGTTTATCCATTTTTCCACTACTTCCGGATCATCATCCTGGTCACCTTTCCACAGAGGCTCGCGCGGTTGGTAATGCCCTGGGAATCTCGGAGTTCCGGCATTGATGATTTCCCACTCGCCTTGTCCGCCGGGCCAGATAAGTTCGTGGGCTAGAGAGTCGTCGTGGCATGACGGCCAGATGTAGGCACAGACATAATAGTCAGGAGTTTTGGTTCCTTGCGCGCAGGAAACTAGCGCGATGGCTGTCGCCAGGATTGCTGCAATTCGGTTTTTCATTTGCTTTCCGTGTTATTAATTACGTTTTCTGACACTTCAGTGTCATAAAATCACATTTTTTTGCTTAACTTTATAAAGGATGAAGGAGATTTTTGCCGTTCCCGTGCACGGAGATTTGAAATGGTGGCGAGACACTAGCGTGGCACATTCGCGAAAAATCTCTCTTTCTTTTCCTACATTAAATTTACATAAAATTTCGAGCAATCGACATAGTGGACTAGCATTATTAAATTGGATTTTTGACACTAATACTATTAAAACTATAAGAATATGATACAGGATAGCGGCAAGCATACCAGCAGATTTTCGCTGCTTTCGTTCGAAACGACCTCAAATGAAACGGAAGACTTGATTTCTTCCATCGGCTATCAGGATGTCGGACCTCGGCAGGAATATCCTGCCCGTGTCATACCCAAGCGCTACAGCTTCAATGACGGAAGGCAGTTGGCTGAATTCCAGCTGGTCTACATTACCGGCGGTACCGGCGTTTTCGAGGACAATGAAAGTTCCAGGATAGTTACTCCCGGTACGTTGTTCCTGCTCCGCCCGGGATATTGGCATTCTTATCACCCTAACAGGGATACAGGCTGGACAGAATATTATATAGGGTTCAACGGACCCACGTTCCGTCGTGAAATCGAACGCTTTTTCGGTGAAAGGAAAGGCCCGATAGATTTGGGAATGTCAGCCACCCTCGTGGACCTTTTCGAACAGGCTCTCTTCTATTCGGAACGCCTATGCTCTCAGACGATGTCGATTCTGCAGGCTGTCGTGATCCACATGCTTGCATTGGTGAACTACAATCTCACCACACGGGACAAGACGGATGACAAGCTCGATGCCGCCATCAACTATGTGAAAAAATATATGGCAGACCATCTCTCCGAGCCGATAGACGTCCCGGCTCTTGCCGCCGAAAGGGGAATGAGCTACACCTGGCTCCGCCGCATGTTCCGCAAGAACACCGGAATGGCGCCCGCCCAATATCTCCAGCAATTGCGGATTCACATGTCAATGTATCTTCTCCGCAATACCTCATTGCCGATAAAGAACGTAGCCGTAGACAGCGGTTTCAAGACCTCGGAGTATTTCTGCTCCGTATTTCAGGAAACTGTCTGCATGACACCCCGGGCGTATCGCGCAGCGAATAATGATGGGGCCAGACAACCGGAAACGGATGCAACCAAGCGTGGAGCATAAACCTCTGTTTTATAACGTATTAGCCATTTTCAGAGTTGAAGGTTCTGTAACTCTGAAAATGGCTAACTGTTTAAAAGTTAATAATTTATGCTCCACGCCAGTTGTCCAGTAATTGTCAGCACTTGGAATTCCGTACCGCCTACAACGTTTCTCGGAACAGAGCCCTACAATATTCGTCGTGTCGTGAGTAAATCCGGCCATTTTACGCACGACATGACATTTTTTCACCACGACGTGCGTGGAAAACGTTTTAGCGCGCACGGGACGTGGTCGGGGCGAAACGTAAGGGATGATGTAGATGGAACAGTGCAGGACACACATTTGGTGCAGGTTAAACCGTTTTTTCGGAACAAGATGCCCCAGCATGCACCCTCTGTACTGTCTAAAACGTTTTCGCGATACAAAATAGATTACACATAATGAACCATGTGGCAGGAAAGTCCTGCCGGGGGTGGAGCCTCTGGAGGCATAATCGCCCATGACCTTGTGAATGGGTGTTAGGCGCCAGCCTGACGGGATGAGCGCAGCGAACCTCCAGAGGCTCTACCTCGCCGGGGCGCGTCAAACGACCAAGTCTGGACGGACTTGCATCTAGAACTCCAGATTAGCTATCTTTTCGTGAATCTGTTCGCCAGGCGATTCGTCAAGGCAGTCCCTGAACTCCATCGTTCCGAGTCCGGGGACATCGGTGACGGTGCATACGGTTATGCCGGACGTGCTGGTATATGACAAGACTTCATCTTTGTTGTCATTGTCACGGTACAGGACGAATCCTTTGGTGTCACCGGTGGAGCCTGCGAGCATCATGAAAAACATGGAGCCGATATCTCCATAAGAGGCTTCATACAGGCTCTCGGATGAATATATGAACGGAAATGTCTTGTCCGAATACCGCACCTGGCACGTTCCGTTGTTGTCAATGTTGATACGGGTATATATTGACAGACTGTCAGTTGAATCCCCGGTATGCTGCATCCCGAAAGGAATGGAATACCCATACCCCTTTCCGCAATCATAAATCCCTGTCAATGTGTAAATTGCCGTCCATTCGCCATCTCCCTTCTTCATGTATATGCTACCAGCTGATTCCGACTTAGGAATTCCGATATGGAAATCGCCGTTCTCGCTGGTCAGGTATATGAAATTGATATCACAACTTACCTGCTTGTAAGAATTCCACACATCATGTTTGTTGCACGGACGATATTCATACCAATCCAAGCCGTCCCTTACGAAATATCCTCCCTTGTAGCAGTATATATCCCTCGCGTCGCTCGGCATGTAATCGTAGATTTCACTCGTAGTGTAAACCTCACTCCATTCACCGCCCGGCAGGGCATAGAAAAAGTTGCATGAAGTGTTTTTCGGCACACTCACGCAGCAGCTGGAATTCTTGATATTGAAGAAGTTGCTCTCTTCGTTATACTGCTCGTATGTCGCCCAGACGCCAATCTTGCTGTCAGGACGGTATTCTTCCCAATGCGAGCCGTTTCGGAGGAAATAGCCTCCCTTATACGAATAAAGCCCCGTCTGTCCGGCAGCCGGGGTTAACATGAAGAGCAATGTGACAATGCTCACCAGAAAGTTTCGACAACTCATAAATACGAGTCAATGTCTACCTTTTTGCAAGTTCGGAATCCAGGAAAATCAATCCGCTGTCACCGCATCTTTCAATCTTGTTCACGATAGCGTCAACAGAAGCCTCTTCCTCGACTTGCTCACGGACGAATCCCCAAAGGAAATCCTGGGTAGCCTTGTCTTTCTCTGCAGAAGCCACGTCTACGAGATCATCTATAAGCCTTGACACGTGACGCTCATGCTCAGCGACATTGGCAAAGACCTCTTTCACGCTGCCCCAACCACTCGGAACGACATCGACCATATTCACTTTGGCCTCGCCGCCACGTTTTGCAAGATAGTTGGCAAGCATTATTGCATGATTACGTTCTTCATCAGACTGTTTGTGCATCCAATGTGCAAAACCATCCCAACCTTCTTTCTCAAAGTAGAAAGCCATCTGGAGATACAGATTTGAAGACCATAACTCAGCGGTAATCTGATCGTTTACCGCATTCTGCAATTTCTCGGTAATCATAATCATTATAATTTAAAATCCTTCTTTTCATAGCGGCCTCATTAAGCCGTTGTTACTTAAGAGCGTGCAACTTATGTGCCAATTTCGCTACTGCAGCTCCAAATTTTTATCCTTGCCAATTTGTCAATAACAATGCGATAGTTTGTAGATAACTTATTTCTTCGCCGACATAGGAAACAGAGAATCTACTTCATACAGAGTTAGTCCAAGTACTCGTCGGATTTGACTGTTCGATGAGCGCAATTCATAATGGAGTGTGCGTGCAAGGTCGAGTTTCTGGGCCTTTGAGAGTTCGCGCAACGATGCTGATTGGTACCTTTCTCGTAAGATAGTGCTTAATTGCGAGAACATTTCGCTGTCTGTAAGATACTCTTCATCATCTATTTCCGATGCGACACCACTATAGCCTTCCACGTTTTTACATAGCATTGAAAAATAGTGATGGGCATTACGGAACATGGATTTGGCGAATTGTATGGCACAATATCCTGTAGGTATCAAATAGCCCTCCGATGCCATGGGCCAATCATCGGGAATATCCGGAATCCGGCCATGGAACATGTTGAAGCGTTGCTTTGTAGTCGTGTCTTGAAATGTCGTATCGTGGCAGTGCAAAAGACCGAAGAAATAACTTCCTGCACCCCACGGATAACTATATGGGGTGTGATTGGCATCAGCTACGAAACCGTTTCGATTGATATAGACTATGGTATTGCGCATAGCCTCCAAAGAAGTAACTTCTTTTAGCGACGGCGCAAATCCCGTCGGAAGACTATCAGGGAAGCAGTCTTTCAATCCTCGTCCAAGTCGTTTTCTTATAAAGCTAAATGAAGCAAGAACTTGCTCCTTAGGCCCTTCGGCCAATATATGGAGATGATTTCCCATTAACTCGAAGGTAAGAATCTTGATTTCGTTGTACTTCAATGCCGTCTGAGCAATGACGTTCATGGCGAACCCAAAGTCTTCCTTCTTCTTGAATATCTGAGGAGTTTCCTTCCCGGAAGTAAACAAATGCCAATACGGGCCATTCATCTCGAATGTGCGCAGGCAGAAATTTTCGCGTTCTCTAAATTCTGACATAGTTTTTTCGGTATTGTTTTGTGGTGCTATCCGTGTTGTTGTCGCGGATGTCACACAACTAAGTTATGACAAATATGTCACATTAGCAACAATCCTGTCATTTGGTTAAAAAAACGCGGCATTTTTAAACCAAATGAGAAACAAACCCCATTTTGTTAAAAAAATGCCCTAATTTTTAACAAAAAGCCGAAGTTATCGGCCATCACCTTCCCCCTATATCCCCTTCACGTCGAAATACTTGAAACGACGGATTTTGCGGGTGGCGGTCTTTTCGAACGGCTCACGCAGGATCTGGACGGCGCTCACCTTCGAAGTGCGGTTGACATTCTTGTTTACGATGTTCAGAATCATTGACTTGTACTCTTCGATCTTGCGGAAGAACTCATCCTCGCCCTCCTGGTTCCAGTCGATGGCATTCTCATTGAACGTCACCAGCGCCACCAGTTTGCCGTCACGCGGAATGATGATGGACTCGTTCACGTCATCGATGTTGTTGATGACCTGCTCGATCTCCTCCGGATAGATGTTCTAAAACCGACGCGCAAATGCTGGAAATAATGTATTTTTGCATTGATAAAAAATGACAATATGAGGACTCTCGGGATTATTCTTACTTCAATGATGGCTGCGACCGCCATCTCGTGCGGCAATCGTAGCGGATGGAGCTCTGCTGAAATGGAGCTTATCAGAGATGAAAGAGCCACTATGCGCGTGCTTACTGTCAATGACGCAGCAGATTCATTGACTCTGAGGAAAGAGTGTCGTCGAATCGGCGAAAAAGGGCTGAAAAGCAATGAGTATCAACGTCTTGCCGAAAAGATGGTAGCTACGGTAACCTCACCTGAGGAGGACGGAGTCGGTATCGCCGGACCTCAAGTGGGAATATCCAGACGCATAGTAGCGGTACAGCGTTTCGACAAGGATGGTGAGCCGTTTGAGGTCTATCCCAACATAAGCATTTCCGCATGCCGTGGTGAAAAGGAACTTGGTTTCGAAGGATGCCTCAGCATTCCCGGAAAACGAGGTGAAGTAGCCCGCTACCGCGACATTGACATCACATACACCTCCATCAGGACCTTACGAGACACCACCGAAAGCATACAGGGGTTCACCGCCGTCATCTTCCAGCACGAGTGCGACCACCTCGACGGCATCCTCTACACCGACTATCTGTAAAGCGGCCGGAACTCATATCATCAGCATGATGCGCCCATCTGCCTTGACGAAAGTGTCAGGATAGCGCATCACGACCGCATAGACCTGGGCTGAGGTCACAGGCTTACCGTCTTTCCGGACATGAAGCCGTCTCCGGTTTATGATCTCCGCAATCTGTTCTGTGCGCAGACCTCCGTTCCGCTCTGCAAGCACATATAATATGGCTTCTTCAATCTTCATTGACCATCAATTAAGGGGACTCGGGACGGTTATTCTGAATGGCGGTAGCCCTGGATCTTATTCCATTTGCCACGTGTAAAATCAGGCACGAGGACCGGTTTGCTGCCATTTTCGATGGAAGCTGCAGACAGGTCACCGATGCAGGACCACTCGGCCGCATCATAAACATCCATGTCAAGCGGCTTGCCGTTCCTGAGGCACCATACCAGACGGTAATCCATGATGAAATCCATGCCGCAATGTCCGCCGACCGATTTCGCCTTCTCCTCAATATCCTTGACAATAGGACTCTGATATTTCTTCAGAAGTTCCTTATAGACATCGCCGGGAACGAACTTATGTGCCGAAAGATTCTCGTAATCCGCATCGCCATTGATCTGGTCAGGTTCGAAAGCGAATCCAGGGGAAGGATACTTTTCCGCATATCCCTTCGTGCCGACCACCTGATACATCCTGTCATAAGGACGAGGAGTATATACATTGTGCTGAAGAAGGATGGTCTTGCCATTGACAGTATGGATCAGCGTGGAAGTCTGGTCCCCGTTCGCGAATGTCTCGGCGCCCATGTTCTTCTTGGCCAGTTCCAGACCTGCAACCGAAACGGTCGCCATTGAAACCAGATAGTCCATCCTGTCGCCACGGTGGATGTCAAGCACCTGGCAGTCAGGGCCCAAGCCATGTGTGGCATAAACGTCACCGGCATGTGCCTGGTCAAATGCCAGACGCCAATTGTCATGATATCGGTACCAAAAATCCGCAAGATTATGAATATAAGAGCCTTCCGCATGGAGCACTTCGCCGAACAATCCCTGCTGGACCATATTGAGCGTGGTCAGTTCATAGAAATCATACACGCAGTTTTCCAGCATCATGCAATGCTTGCGTGTCTGTTCCGCAACATCGACCAGTTGCCAGCATTCTGCCACAGAAGTAGCCGCAGGAACCTCCACGGCAACATGCTTTCCATGCTGCATAGCATATACCGCCATCTCCACATGCTTGTCCCATGGTGTACAGATATACACGAGATTTACGTCATCCTGCTCGCAGAGACGTTTCCAGCTGTCTTCTCCGAAATACTCCGCAGCTTGAGGCATCCCGGCATTCGCCAGTGTCTTCTGTGACTTCTTCACGCGGTCTTCCTCCAGGTCGCAAAGCGCCACTGTACGTGTTCCGTCAATGTTGGTAAAACGCGACACTGCACTTGATCCCCTCATACCCAGTCCGATAAAACCGACCCTGACCGTATCGATCGGATCCGCCGCAAACTGCAACATATCCTGCTGACCATCAGCCGGTTTCGGTTCATTGAACACAATGACGCCGTCCCTGATCTTGTAATTCTTCCCATCCTTACAGCCGCCTCCGCAGCACCCGGACAATATCGCTGCAGTCATAGCTGCCAATGTAAAAAGTTTGTGTTTCATCGCTTATGTGAGTGATTAAATATTCTTCTAAATTAGAAAAAATCACCGAAACCTTGCAACTTAATCCCGGATTCACAACTAAAAAGTGCCAATTTGGCAAGTTCCAGTCGTAAATCCGGGAAGACAGTTTGGACCTATAAGTCTTATTTCACCGAATTTGGTTTCTGTGTAATAATCTCGATAAAATACTGTTTAACTCGCTGGGCCTGAGACTTATCCACAGACAAGATGACGTGCTTGCCTGATTCTGACGGAGTGAAAACGGTATGTCCGTCATCTGTAACCGTGATGGTTCCCGGCTCTGAAACTCCGAAGAAATCAGCGGCTCCTTTAACTGCATAAAGCACAGAGGTCAAATCCCAAGTCTGCCTGTCGTAAGGCATCGGGCGATAGTGCAGATACGCCTGAACCATCGGATGCTGAACTCCCCAGTTGAAATCATTCTGAATCACTGAAGCAGGGAACTTTATCACCTTGCCCACAGCGAACGGAGAAACGGCTACGTCACCCGGCCACTCGGAGAAAAGCTTCTTTGCCGAAGGTATGTCATTGACAATGTTGAACTCTGCACGAGGATTCTCGATAAAGTCGCCTCCCATAACTGAAAGCAGACGTACCTTCTTGGCCACCAATTCTTTACCTGTCAACGGAGAATATTTGTCACCAGGCGTTTCCAGAAGTCTGGCAAGATTAGTGGAGAAGCCGACAGTAATGACTGTCACGGAATTGTCCGGCTGGGCCGCAAGCAATTTGCGGTACAGGATATGCGACGGCAACAGTTTGTCATAACTCTTGAGGCTGCGCTTGAACATAGGGGTACCGTCCTCATTGTTCAGTTTGCAGACATTCTCCGCATAGTTCACATAATCGTCAAGACGTACACCGCCGGTAATTTTTCCGATAGGAATTCTCGGATAGCCGTACCAGGTATTCATGATGTCCACGAACTCTGGAGCATACTTGGTGTCCTTGTTGGTAAGAATGCCCAATATCTTCACAACTCCCTGGTCCTGATATTTATAGAGCATATCCAGAGCCAACGCATCGTCCACGTCGTTACCTATATCAGTGTCGAGAATAATCCTGATAGGTTGATTTTTTATGTCAGTTTGCCGTGAACGGGCAGAAACGGGCGTATTATAGCAGATGGCATAAACACACCACAGAAAGGCGATTATTATTTTCGTTGTACTCTTCATGTTAAAATATTTTTTGAATCAATAGCCTAAAAACCCTCATAATCTTTTTTCAATGAATTTACACTGTAAACATTTTTGATTCCGCTTGATGGTATAGTTTGAGTCGCGCGAATTTCCCAATTCTGTTCAACTGAAGGATATCCGCTTTCGGGCTTATAATACCAATAATGACAGTTCTCTGATATCGCATAGTCGCCCGCATTTTTATTTAATTCATTGAAGAAATACGATGATGAACAAGCATTGGAACACTGCCCATTTGGGACACGCTTCAAATCAGCCACCTTACTTCCGTTTTGATAAAACTCAACCCTCCAGTTCACATCGTCATCATTCCAAAGTTCGGCAACAAAACATCCTTTTAAAGCAGAATATCCTTTGGCTTTTATGTTTGATGTTCCGCCTATTCCGCCATTATACCACGTGTATTCATAGCCTTTAGTCCCAGCATATACCTGATTCCCATCATATACCCGCATTTGAAAATCCATATCATGCCCTACAGCTTTTTCGACCCAGTTTACTATACTGTTCCCCTTTACTTCGTAGATGCTGTATGCGTTGGGTGAGCCATCCAAATTTGAATGACAGTTCCAGAAGCAACCACAAGCAGCTGCATGAATATGCTCATATATCGGCATGCCGCCTCTGCATACATAATCGGAATGAACCCAGTTTTGAGGGAAATGCCTGTGCCCGGACATGATATGAGCCTCGTGAAATTCCGTCAATAATCTCAGCACATCATCATAATACTTGTCCTTATTGATGAGCCCTCCGCCGCTTACTTTTCCTTCCCTGAATGGAATGTGCAGGTTCAGGATAATTAACTTGCTCTCCTTGTTATCTACGTGAGACAAGTCTTCTTTTAACCATTTCAACTGCGTTGCCGTAAATCCACCATTGTAAGACCATGTCTTACCCGTTGTTGACTTGCAGATGACGCTCTCAAGTGTAACGATGTGCACGTTCCCTACATTTAGCGAGTAATCCGTCGGGCCAAAGTGAGATATATAATTAGCGACTGCAGCATACTGCGTGCGTTCCTTAGCATCGTGGTCATGATTGCCGATAGATTGGAAAATAGGAAAATATCCATTAGAATCCTCCAGACCAGACATAGCGGATTTCATGGCCGTCCACATATTCGGCGTGTCATGGACTATGTCGCCCATTGTGCATGCAATAACATTTTTGTATTTGCCGGAAACTTGGCTGGCTTTCAGTGTACTCTTCAAGTCTGCCAATGTCTCATTTATATATCTGTTCACATGGCTGATGTTGGTAACTTGAGGATCGCCGATTGCAACATAAGTAAATTCATCTGACATCGAATCGTCCGGCGTAAGTTCAAAGTCATTCCTATTGAGTTTCTTATAATCAAATGTTATTGTAGAATAGAATGCAGGCAAATGGGTTTCGCTATCCAAAGCAACCTTGTAACCAGCCGGTAACGAATAGTAAATGTTTCGACAATACCTATTGGCCACCATCTGATATACACCATTTTTATCAGTTACCGTATATGAATATCCATCCGTAACCGGCACGCCCGGTATGCCTTGACCTGTGGAAGAATCTTTTATCAAACCGCATGCATTGATGCCTTCTGCCAACGCTGTGCCGTTTATTGAATTATCATTTGAAGGAGTCCCCCCTGGGGTGGGCTCCTTACTGCAACTCAAAAGTAATGCAATTATCAAAAAACTATTCAACCATCTACTCATACGAAATAAGTTCAATTTTAACATGATCAAGGTAGAAACGATTTTGACCGGAAGCGACAACGGAGCGAGTGCCCCCGATGGCAATTCTGGATGTCGGTTTCACGTGTTCCAATGTCACCTCATACGTGTGCCAGCCATAATCCGCCTCTGACATTTCCACCAATGTTTCCGTTTTGTTCACATTGCCATAATACTGTTTCAAATAATTATTGGCATCAATGGTCGTGCCGTCCAAGACATATACAGCTTTCGTTTTTGTATCATATTCTCCTGTCTTTTCCTCATTGTAATTGCATGCAACAAATGTCACCTTGACTTTTGCATCACCTTTCAAACTTGACAGTTCAGGAGTTGCCAAGATTCCTAATTTTTGTCCAGCTCCCATTTTCACCATTCCTGGACGCACACAAATTGTACCTTTGGTCGCTTTTGAATTTTCATTCAACTGGCCCCAACTCTTCAAACTTTCAATGTTTCTGACACATTTCCCCACGCTATTGAACAGGCCATATTCATTGTGATACTTACAATAGTTGAATTCATTTGCAACTTCTGTAAGACTGAACGCTTTATCTCCCGTTCTATCGCCTGTCGGGAACGAGAACGCGGTTACAGTGCCACGGTCTTTTCTGGATATTCCCGCACACAGATGAACCATGTCACCGCCCCAGCATATTCTGTCAAAATTCTCACACAACAAAATATCTCCAACTTCTGCAGACGCTGCAGCACCTATCATTACCGTATCATCAGCTAGTGTATGATATTTTACCACATCACTGCTCGGATTTCCTTTATCAGAATTATAGCATGTAACCCTACAGTAGTAGTCTGTGTCAGGTTCCAATTCGGAAAAAACAAATCCGGGAAAGAAGTCAGCCATCTTTGCAAAAGTCCTGTCATGAAGCGAGGACGGAAGGTCAAGAGCAACTTGAAGATCGGAACATGCCGCATCTTTATATAATTCAACCTTGAAGTTATATGTAATATCTACGCTTCGGTCAGCGAATGCTGTCGTTGAATAATTAACGGCCAATTGTCTGGAGGAAGCCCAATTAAGAGATGAAGAAGGCTTTTGAACGACATCTACAGTCTCATTGACGATTCCTGCTCCAAATCTGATTACTGCAAGTGAGTCACCGGTCATAATCCACGTCCAGTCAGAATACTTGGCATCGTGATAATTAGCACGAGCCCTGACATGATACTTCTGCCCTTTCTTGAATCCTGAAAATATCGCGGCATCATTTATAGCGTCGCTTTTGAGAACGATCTGACTAGGAGGATTAACGTCTAGTCCTATCTTGTCTTTTACCAGTTCAACGGTAAATGAAACAGCGCCGGAATTCAATGCTTTAGTAGCATCCCAATATACCGACAAATCAGTGTCTGTAGAGTTCACTTCATCGTATTCAAGATTCTCTGGACGGGCAAGTGATTTATCCAAACCATAGCCTACGTCTTTCGAACACGACATTGACAGTACACCTATGATAATCAATAATATATGTTTAGTGTTGTTCATATCGATCAAATTTATTTCCAAAGTTCATTCTGAGCCAAGTTCTGATTTACATCAATTGCCGACTGCGGTATAGGTTTGAGATACATCTTCTCTTTCCACACTCGAGGTGTTTGCTCAAACACCAAACAGCCATCGGAATCTACAGAAACATACTTGTTATCTGAAAGGACGATATATTGAGTGTTAGCTTGAGCCGCTACCGGATTCTTCACAATGCTGATAAACTTGGTAGAACTGCCGTTAAGAGGCTGAACCGTTCCAACCGGGCAGTAAATACCTCGCCACGCCCTCTCTATAAGATGCCCCAAGTGCCATCTCATAAGGTCTTGGTACCTGAGATTCTCCATAAACAGTTCCGTTCCACGTTCGCGACGTATTTCAAGTAGCCATTTGTCTGTAACCGTATTGTCAAAATATGAAACAAGGTAAGGGTCAGCTTCCGTTGGTGCAATGGCACTTACACCAGCTCTCGCACGCAACAATGCAATTGTAGCTTTCCAATCATCCTCAGTGAACTGTCCCAATTCGGCTTTTGCTTCAGCGTAGTTCAACAGGACTTCCGCATAACGCATTACAGGAATTGAGTTGTAACTCGTTGTGGTACTTTCCAATGAAGAGTCGTCAATATTGAACTTGATAATCTGATAACCGGTTCTGGTAACATTGAAATTAGGTACGGCTTCAGACATTTTGCCTCCCTGAAGTTTTGCATATGTCGGAGTGATGATAGTCTGGGCAATACGTGCATCCCTATTCGGGTTCAGTTCTTCGCAATAAGAGTTTGTCTTATACGATGCATCATCAGTATATCTACTGCCATCTCTATTGAGATACGTATTCAGAAAATCTTTAGTCATCGACCAGCATGAACCGGAAGTGGCCGAGTTGAAATACCATGTTGTAGGATGCATTACAACACCTTCGATATACTCTCTAGCCCATAGTATTTCATCATAGTTTACAGCCTCACTATTGAAGATTTTCCTATACTGAGTATTGACATTTGAAGCATTGTTTTTGATAGAATAGACCTTGCTGTCCATGATGAACTGGCAGGCAGCTACGCACTCATTAAGAAAGTCATCTGCAGATTCAAATTCGGTAGTCCACGCCTTTTGGCATGAAGGTTCTACACTATGATACTTTCGATATGTACCCTCATACAAACAGATCCTTGCCTTCAATGCATTTGCGATGTAACCGTTAATTACACCATGATTGACATACTTGTCAGTCACCAGGCAGTATTTTGAAGCATAGTTGAGATCTTCTAAAATCATATGCATCACATACTCTCTAGAGTCCCTGGTTTTGTAAAGCATTCCGTCATCTTCCGGATCAATTGGTTCTGAATACCAAGGTACAGCTCCGAAGTTCTTCACAAATGAGAAATAATGCCAAGCTCTCCAAAAACGCCCTACTCCCTCATAATGATTCAGAATCTCTTCGGAAACGCCAGGAGTTTCTCTCAAGTGTTTGAGGAAATAATTAACGTTGTAAATTGGTTTCCAATTTGAAATCGACCAGCCGGCCTGATCGTTTGGAGTCCAACTGCCTGTATAGAAAGTGCTTTGGTTTATTCTTGCTACATAATCAGCATCGGCATCTCCATAAGTGAGAGATGCTACGGATGGCGTGTAACTGTCTATGAAACCGTTAGCGTAGATTTCCAATGAACTTTCATTATAAAACCACTCATCCGCTTGGATTTTTGACGGAGAGGTTTTATCCAGAAAGTCCTCGCACGAGGTCATTGCAACAGTACATATCGCAATGAGTATTAATAATTTATAAATATTATGGTTCATATGGATTTATTCTAAAATGTAAGATTGACGCCAAATGTAACAGATTTGAGCATAGGATAACTGTAGCCGTCTGCTTTTCCTTGTGAGTTATATATACCGTTGAAATCTGAATCTCCTGAAGATATGACCTCAGGGTCAAATGTCGAGGTCCATTTACGCATCGGAGTGAAGGTCAACAAATTGTCTCCTGAGACATAAACCCTTAGCCCATCAATTTTCATTTTTTCGACAATCTTCTTCGGGAAGGTATAGTCAAGAGTAATGTTCTTCAATCTGCAATAAGCAGCATTCACAAGGAATCTGTCATTTGGGACCTTTGTCAATGTCCCCTTTTTATCTGTTGCCATGTATGAAGAAATCTTAGGCCAGAAAGCATCGGGATCAGGATCCTCTTTTGTCCATTGATTTCCAATTTGCGATTTAGGCATCATTGAATATGGCCTGGCGTATTTTCCCCAGAACATACCGGAGTTTACACTTGGATACCAATCACGTTTTCCAACACCTTGGAAAAATACACTGAGACCAATACCGTTCCACGATGCATTGAGATTGATACCATAACAATATCTCGGGTTGGTATTACCGATAATCTTCATATCTCCCGGATCATCCTTTGTGTTTTTACCATAATTGATGAAATTATCTTCATTTGCATCCTCGAATTTCAAATCTCCAGGTTCGAATTTGTTGCCGCGTCTGTTTTGCGTGAAAAAGGTACTTTGATCCGCCCATGAAGCAACCTCCGCATCGCTTTCAAACAAGCCGACTACATGCATACCCCAGATTTCACCCAGCTCCATCCCTTCGTAGTAGTCTGTCAATAACTTTGTCTCATTATTATACTTGTCTATAAAGGATCTGCTGTCCCATAACATTGCTTTGATGCCATATGAGAAATTCTTCGAACCTGCTTTGAATGTATCTCTCCAGCCAAGACTGAGTTCCCAACCATTGGTTGTCATATCAGCATAATTGCCTTTTGGGGCGTTGTTGCCATATACCGCAGGGAGAGTCTTTCCTACCGTAAACATATCCACGGTTTTCTTTTTATACAAATCTCCGACAAAGGACAATCTTCCATCCAGAAAATCCATATCCAAGCCAACATCGTAGGTGGTAGCCTTTTCCCAAGTCAGCCCATCAGGAATTGGAGCTGGCGCGCTTGTAGTATTGACCTTCTTTCCGTCGATGTACACAGTTGACTGACTGATTGACATATTCTGGGTATATGCGTATGCTGCAACTGCCCCATTTCCAAGAGTACCTGCCGAAAGGCGAAACTTCATGTTCGTCAACCATGGTTTTGCCCAAGTCATGAATTTCTCCTCTGACAGTCTATAGCCAAATGACGCCGAAGGGAACACTCCCCATCTTGAGTTCGCAGGGAACTTGGAAGAGCCATCGTAACGGGCACTTGCTTCGAACAAGTATCTGTCTTTCAAATTATAATTGACTCTGCCAAAAAAACCTATAAATGACCAATCGAGACTGCCGTAATCATTCAGGTAATACACGTCGGCTTCCGTCAAATTGAAATTGGCTTTATCTTCGCGGATGAGATTTCTCTCCAACCCCACCGTTCCATGTTTCTTTAGGGACTCAATGTTATAGCCAGCGGTCAATTTGAAAGTATGCACAGGCTTAAGTCTTGGAGTAAAGGTAAAGAAACCTTCTTCCTTGATATATTCCTGACGCGTCCACAACTCCTCATATGAATCCCATGACGGACGCGAAGATTCTATATTCGGGCCATTCTTGAAGGAGTAGATATTCGTTTTTCTATTTCTAGTTGACTGATTGAAAGCATATGACAATGATGTCTTGAAATCAAGAACATCCTTGACGATATGGAACGTATTGGTAAAAGTATCACCAAGTTTGAACGCTTCATCCAATTGGTAGCTTAATCCCGTCTTGAATGCGGAATAACCCACGCATACAGCGGCATCAGTAAAACTACCGTCAGGATTATATGGGACAGTCATCGGATAGGCCTGATGTTCAATCTGGCCTTTTACATTCTGTTCAATTTGGAATAAGACCGGCTGTTTGTAGTATGTCCTATAAAAATTGAGATCATTCTCCATTGTCCACCACTTCTTGACATTTGCGACAACCTTTGCATGAACATTTGCTTTCCAATAGTGGTCATAATCAGTATTGTATATTCCTTTCTGATCAAAAAATTTACCGGATACGGAATATCTGACCTTATCGGAGCCCCCACTTACGTTCAAATCATGCTGAGTATTGTAGGTATGGTCCTTATACAGAAGCCTAAACCAGTCCGTATTTCCATAATACTGATATTTTCCATCACTCCCGACACCTACGGATTCGTGATAGTATTCATATGTAGGGTCAAGATATCTCTTCTTGAGTTCTCTAAACCATGAATCCGAATATGGAAACAAGTTGTTGAATCCGGTTGGAGTTGTGCCATAGCAACCTTCGTAGCTGGCCAGAGCCTGCTCTGTCCAATATACGGGATCCGTAACATAATCATACTTGACGGTATTGGACAAGATACTGACTGAACCGTTATATTTTACGACGGCTTTGCCAGCCGAAGGGCTCTTGGTCGTCACGAGTATGACTCCGAATGCTCCTCGTGCACCATATATTGCACATGAAGAGGCATCTTTAAGAACGGTAATGGTTTCGATGTCTTCAGGAATGACATTGTCAAGGCCGCTCTCGACACCATCGACAAGTACCAATGTAGAACCGCCTGAACCGATACTTTGGGTAGCTCCACGAACATTCAATGACGCCGAATGGTTAGGTTTTCCATCACGAAATTCCAATGTCAATCCTGGTATCTGACCTTGTAAAGCGCGTACGGCACCGGAATTGGCTCTAGTATTCAGGGTTTCGCCCTTGATTTGCTCAACAGCTCCGACGAGGTCTTTTCTTCTCTGTGTACCATAACCCACTACTACCACTTCATCCAGATAGTTGTCTTCGTCAAGTGCTATTTCAATGTTGTTTTGATTGCCGACAACTATGGTTTTGTTCTTGAAACCAATCATTGAGACAATAATTTTTTGAGAAGGCAGAACTTTTATTGAAAAGTGTCCCGCATTGTCTGTAGAAGTAGCATTCTTACTGCCTTCTACATATACGAAAGCGCCTACAACAGGATCGCCATCGCGGTTTGCAATTACCTTTCCGGATAAATCAAACGCTGTCCGCGATTGTCCTATAGCTATCAATGAAACCATTGTGAAGCTTAGTAACATGAGTAATAATTTCCTCATACAGTTCTTATTTTATTTGATGAATATATCTCTTAATTGCACCCGACATCAGTTTCCTCCTGAAACTATTATGCAGCCGAGGCCGGCTATGAAGAACAGGAACATGACGGAGAGCAGTCCGTAAACGCTCTTGGAGCCGCCTTTGAATTCTTTCCAGATGAACACACCCCAAATCGCTGCAATCATGGGAGCGCCCTGTCCCAACGCGTAGGATACGGCTGCTCCGGCCTTGCCTGAAGCGATGTAGCTGAACGCTGTACCGAGACACCAGATAGCACCGCCGAGAACACCTACCAGATGAGTTTTAAGTGAGCCGCTGAAATATGCCTTGTAGGAAACAGGCTCGCCCACAAACGGGTGACGCATCACGAATGTATTGAAAATGAAGTTGCTGAGGAACACGCCCACGCTGAAGATGAAGATAGCGCTATATGGGGTGAGCATTCCTTCTGCAGGATGCGCGAAATCATTGAGATCCATAGCCTTGGCCACAAATCTGTAGAACAGGGACATCAGCACGCCGGCTACGATTGCCAGCATGATGCCTTTACGGCTGGCTGCCTTGTCTTCGTCAGATGACTTCTGGACTTTTCCTGATGCTATACCGTTACAGATGATGGCTACCACAATGAGTGCGACACCGATGAACAGAACCACCGGATCACCCTTAGGCGCACCTATATAATTTATTATAACTCCCAAGACTAGGGACAATCCGACTCCGAGCGGGAACGCCACAGACAAGCCGGCGATTGATGTCGATGCGGAAAGCAGGATATTCGAAGCATTGAAAATAACGCCTCCGATGATTACGCTCAAGACATTGGACATCTTGACCTGAGCGAGGTCCTCGAGGAACGGGCGACCCTCCTGACCGAAACTTCCCATCGTAAACGATATGACAAGCGAGAAAAGCAACATACCGATTACGTAATCCCAGTAGAAGAGTTCATATCTCCAACTCTTGGATGCCAATTTCTGTGTATTTCCCCACGAACCCCAGCACATCATGGTGATGAAGCAGAAAACCACAGCAAGGGAATAACTGTTGACGATAAACATAGCAGTAAATATTAATTGTTATTCATTATATAATCCACTTCCTGTCTTGACGGAACTGAATCCTGTGCCCCGGGACGCTGGACGGCGATAGAAGAAGCAACTGTAGCAAAACGGACCGCATCATAAATATCCTTCCCTTCGGACAATGCCACGCAGACGCCACCGCAGAACGTATCCCCAGCCGCAGTCGTGTCCACGGCATTGACCTTCCTGGCCGGAATAAAGGTAGTCTCTCCGTCACAGACAACTGAACCCCGGGAGCCCATTGTGATGATGATCTCGCGGACACCTTTACTCTTCAATAGATTAGCCGCCTTGCCGGCTGTCTTGAGATCAGTTATGTCAATGCCTGAGATTGCAGATGCCTCAGTTTCATTAGGTATCAATATCGAGACACACCGCAGAAGTTCCTCGGGGAGCTTCGTGGCTGGGGCCGGGTTGAGGACGACTTTTACGCCGGACTCATGGGCGATTTCGGCCGCACGCACTACGTCGGGCATTGGAATTTCCAATTGAAGGAGGAGCATCCCGGCGCTCCTTATGATATCTGCAGAAGCGTCGATGTCTTCCGGAGTGATGTCCGCATTGGCACCAGATGCCACGACTATAGAGTTCTCTGCGAGCGAATCGACTGTTATCAATGCTATTCCGGAGGGTTTGTCGGAGTAAAGGATGCGCGAGACATCCAGGCCGCATGAGCGGTAATGTTCCAATGCTTTTTCACCGAACATATCCTTGCCCAGCTTACATATGAAGGTTACGTCTCCACCTAATCTTCTGGCAGCAACCGCCTGATTGGCACCCTTTCCTCCGGGGCCCATGCGAAAGTCATCTCCCAGTACCGTCTCTCCTGGCTTTGGAAGTTTGATTGATTTCACTGACATGTCGGTATTGCTGCTTCCGATTACCAGAATCTTTTTACTTGTCATCAGTTGTGTCATTAATAATGTGATACTTGAACGTAGTGCTGCATTGTCATTATGCGCAATCGTTTTAGCAAATGTACGGGCATTGCGCAAAGAAAATTCACTTTTTCGCTACTTTTTTGCCTTTCTTTCGCAAATTTCCTGCGCAAAAACGATTCAATATTGCGCTATATTTTCATATATTTGCGCCAAGCACTAAAAAAGATTCCAATATGAAAGAGACACTTGCAGGCCTTGCGGCAAAGACTGGATTTTCAATAACGACCATATCAAGAGTTCTCAGCGGGAAGGCTGACCAGCATAGAATCAGTCCTGAGACCAAAGAAAAAATCTTGACAGCAGCCAGGGAAAACAATTATTTTCCAAATCTTGTTGCGCAAAATCTCAGGACAAACCGCACAAACACCATCGGCCTGATGCTGCCTTCCGTAGCGAACCCTTACTTTGCCGACATTGCAAGTTCAGTAATCGAGGAAGCCCGGCACAGGAACTACACCACTATCGTCCTGGACTCTGCAGAAAGCCCGGAACTGGAAAAAGACGGAATTTCCTCCCTGATGTCCAGACAAGTGGACGGCATCATTGCAGTTCCATGCGGCGACGACCCGTCACTTTTTGAGGAAATCAACCGGAAATTCATCCCGGTAATTCTCATTGACCGTTATTTCTCAAATTCAATGCTGCCGTACATCACCACAAACAATTACATGGGAGGAATCGATGCCATCAACTTATTGATAATGAATGGGCATTCCAACATAGCGTGCATCCAAGGAGTGGTCAATTCCCTGCCGAACAAGAAGCGCGTGGCAGGATACTTGGCTGCATTGGACAAGGCCGGCATCAAAGACAAGGCTCAGGTAGTGGGCAATGATTTTTCTATCCAAAACGGTTATCTGGAAACCAAGCTTCTTCTGAACAAGACAGACAGGCCGACAGCGATTTTTGCCCTGAGCAATACCATAATGCTCGGAGCATTCCGGGCTATCCGCGAGGCAGGATTGAAAATACCCGAAGATATTTCATTGGTAGCGTTCGACAATAATATCTATATGGACTACATGACCCCGGCGATTACACGCATTGGACAACCCACCGAAGAAATGGGCAAACTTGCCACAAAGCTCCTGTTCGAATGCATCTCATCCGGAGAGCGCAGCACCACTCAGATAGAGCTGTCTCCAACCCTGATCACCGGAGCGTCAGTAGGTCTATTGTACATTTAAATTTCTTTCCTGATAGCGGCAATGGCCATCCGCAGGACACCGTACGGAATCTTCGCGTCGAAATGCTCGAAGATTGGTTTCAATGCCTTCTCCTCAGGATGTTCCATGCAATATGCTTCGACCTTTTGCAATGTATCGCCATCTACAAACTCGTGGACATCAATGTCTCCGGAAGCCACGTAGCGTGTCAGATGACCTTCTATCGTACTCTGATTAAGTCCACGCCTTTCGGCAATCTGCTCTATCGTATTTCCTTGATTATAAAGCTTATAAGAACATTCGAAGGTGCTCAGTTTTTTGCCGGTATCATCGCGGAGTTCCTCTTTTTTCTCCTTTTTAGGTTTTTCTTTATTGACCTTGACCTTTTTCACCGGCGCAACATCTTCTGACTCAAGCTTTTTCTCGTACTCGAAATACTCGTAGCAAGAAGAGAAAGCGAGCTCTTCTACAGGTCTGGAGATGTAGTTCATATACGCATCCACTGCATTGTCCCTCATGAAAACGGATGCGGAAACCGGCGAACTCAGGACCAACCCGTCCAAGGTACGGCAACGGCTCAGCGCCACATAGGCCTGGCCCGGAGAAAATGCTGCGTGCACATCGATAATGGCCTTGTCGAACGTAAGTCCCTGGCTCTTGTGCACGGTTATGGCCCACGCAGCCTTCAGCGGATACTGCTTGAAGCGTCCTATCTGCTTGGATGATATCTCCTTACTCTCCTCGTCGAACTGGTAGCGGATATTCTGCCATTCCATCGGCTCGACATCGATTACCGTCCCCGATTCTGCCAGCCTTACGGCAATGCTGTTCTTGTCAATGCTCTTGACCTCCCCGAGCGTTCCGTTGATGAAACGCCGTTCCGGATCATTCTTGATGAACATCACCTGCGCGCCTTTTTTCAATGTCAGACTGTCTGCCGTCGGATATGACTCCTCGGGAAACGTGCCTGTCACAGCGGCCACAAACGTATATGGCTTACTGTCAAGCTTTTCCAATTCAGTTTCATTGACATAATCCACCTGCCTGTTATGCGTCATCAGCCTGATATAGCCATCTTCCGGCTTAGGCGAAAAACCGGGAATATAACGGGCATTGAGGTCAGAAATGTCCTGACTGGTCAATGTGCAATTCCTGGCATGGTTCAGTATGTCGATGAAATGCCCATCCGTCTGGCGATAGACGTTCTTCAACTCTATGCAGCTGTATTTCATGCTTTTGAGCGCCGCGCTGCTGAAGAAATACAATGTCTTGTAATATTGTCTCAGAAGTTCATCTTCTCCGCCGTGGGCAATAGGCGGGAGCTGCTGCAGGTCGCCGATCATTAGGAGCTGAACCCCGCCGAACGGCTTGCTGTTGCGTCGGATGCGCCTGAGTTCCACGTCAATGTGGTCCATCAGATCCGCCCGGACCATTGACACCTCATCGATTATCAGCAACTGGAGATGGCGTATCAGTTCCAATTTAGACTTGTTGATCCTGAAATCAGATTTCGGTTCAATGACACCCTGCACGAAGGGTCCGAGACCGAACTGAAAGAAGGAGTGAATGGTCATTGCCCCGGCATTGACAGCGGCTATTCCGGTGGGAGCCAACACGATACATTTCTTTTTAGTATAGCGCACCACCTCCCGAAGGAACGTGGTCTTGCCTGTCCCCGCCTTGCCAGTGAGAAACAGACTCATATCCGTTTTCTCAACAATGAATCTGGCTACATCCAATTCAAAATTTCCTCTTTCCATCTTTCAATATCCGACAAGTTATCCGGACTCGAACAAAGTTAACTGATTTGCTCAAATTCGCAAAGGGATACACGACGGAGGTCTTGCCGTTTCATTTTTAATTACTAAATTCGCGGCAGCTTGGTACGTCATCTCAAATACAAGAGCGCATTGGCGCTTGTGTTGTTTGCATTCTTTTTTGCATCGACCAACCTATTCCCCCATGTCCATGAGGGACCTGATGGACGTATCGTGCATTCACATCCATGGAGCGGAAAAACCCACAGCCACAGCGCCTCTGAGATCCAGTTCCTGCAGATTATCTCTGCAAACATCTATCTGGATAGCGGTCATGCAGAATTAATCACTGCGGAAAGTCCGAGTTTCTCGTTCATTCCCGTGCAGGCATTACCAAAAGTCGTCCAGACGGTTTTTCACCATGTCCTCGGACTGAGGGCTCCTCCTGTGTCGTTATAACCACAACACATTCCAAACATTATTGGATAATGAAACGCATAACATTTTTTCAGGTTATGTGCAATGTCATTCATACATAAACGATACAGAATCCATGAAATCAATACATATTTTAACCACCCTCATAGTGGCCACATTCGCTGTATGCTTCAGCGGACAGACAAATGCACAGAACAAACAATCAGACGCGAGCATCTCAGGTCATGTCATTGACGCGAAGACAGGCGAACACCTCCCCTATGTCACAGTAATGGTCGGCGGCACACAGCTCGGGATACAGACCTCATCCTCAGGACATTATGTCATCAGGAACCTCCCTGTCGGAAAACACGACATCATAGCATCATTCGTAGGGTACAAAGACGCAAAAGTCTCACTCGACATCGAAGCTGGAAAGTCATACGAGGTGAATTTCAGCCTAGAAGAGGAACCGCTCTCCCTCGACGGAGTCGTAGTCAGCGCCACCCGAAACCGCACATCCAGAAAAATGGCACCTACTCTTGTCAATGTCATAGACAGCCGCATATTCGCTACAACATCCTCGCCTACCCTGGCGGAAGGACTCACGTTCCAGCCGGGAGTCCGGATTGAGAACGACTGCCAGAACTGCGGTTTCACGCAGGCAAGAATCAACGGACTCGACGGACACTATTCGCAGATTCTCATTGACTCCAGACCGATTTTCTCAGCGCTTGCGGGCGTTTATGGATTGGAACAACTACCAGCATCAATGATTGACCGCGTGGAAGTGGTGCGTGGAGGCGGCTCAGCCCTGTTCGGAGCCTCAGCAATAGGAGGAACGATCAATATCATCACAAAAGAAGCCATGAGGTCCAGTGCCGGAATAAGCCACGAACTCACTTCCATCGGCATGACCGGCGCCTTGGACAACAATACCAGCATAAATGCTTCCATGGTCACAGACGACGGAAGAGGCGGCCTGTTCGTATTCGGACAGAGACGCTCGAGAGACGGCTATGACGCTGACAAAGACGGATTTACAGAAATTCCCACCCTCAACACCATCACTGTCGGCACAAGAGGACATCTCAGGATTAATCCTTTCTCGAAACTTAAATTCGAGTATCATGGCGTCAAGGAATTCAGACGCGGAGGTAACCGTCTGGACAGGCCTGCACATGAGGCACTTATTGCTGAGCAGATCGAACACATAAACAACAGCGGTTCCATCAGTTATGACGGACAGAGCCAGGATGGCAGGCATATCTGGAATATTTATGTTTCCGCGCAGCACATCCGCAGAAACAGTTACTACGGAACCGGAATGGACCCGAATGCGTATGGAAAGACGACTGATTTCACGGCAGTCGGCGGAGGTCAGTATTCGTACAAGTTCGACCGTCTGTTCTTCATGCCGGCACAACTCACGGCTGGACTGGAGTACAATTTCGACAATCTGAATGACATCACACTAGGATATGACCATAAAACTGCCCAGAAGATAAATATCATAGGTTCTTACCTCCAGAACGAATGGAAAAACGAGCACTGGGGTCTTCTCGGAGGTGTCCGTATCGACAAGCATAATCTCATCCGCAAACCGATATTCTCGCCAAGGGTCAATATCCGCTACAGTCCGTTCCGAGATCTGAGTTTCCGTGCCATCTATGCCAAAGGTTTCCGTGCGCCACAAGCGTTTGACGAAGATCTGCATGTTGCAGTAGCCGGAGGAGACAGAATAAGAATCAGGCTTGCCGACAACCTCAAGGAGGAGAAGTCCCACTCGTTCAGCACCTCTGCAGACTGGTATCTCTCCCTGGACAATGTCTCCATAAATCTTATGGCTGAGGGATTCTTAACCATCCTGAAGGACACCTACTCTCTTAGACAGACAGGAAACAAGACCGACGGCGGAAAGGGCACAATCATGGAGAGATACAACGGTTCCGGCGCAAAAGTCTATGGATGCACAGTGGAAGGCAAACTGGCAGTCTCCAAGATTTTCAGCCTGCAAGGAGGCCTGACCATACAGCGAAGCCGTTATGATGAAGCTCAGGCATGGAGCGATGACGAGAATGTGGCTCCCGTCAGTAAGATGTTCCGTTCTCCGGACACCTATGGCTACATGGTAGCATGCTACTCTCCATTCAAGAATTTCGACATTGACCTGTCCGGGACCTACACCGGGTCAATGCTTACCCAGCATCTTACGGGAAGCGGAACAACTGTCGATGTAGCTGTCAACACCCCATCCTTCTGGGATATGAGCTGCAAGATAAGTTACGAATTCAATGTCATGAAATCCTGCCGCATCAATCTCCACGCCGGTGTCAAGAATATTTTCAATGCCTATCAGAAAGACTTTGACAAGGGAGAATTGCGTGACTCCGGATACATCTACGGCCCGTCTCTTCCACGCTCATTGGTCATCGGAATGGGACTGAGTTTCTAAAGCCGTGCGATTTCTTCTGGCGAGCGTACTGACATTGCTCCCGACATTGATTCCAGCATTCGGCCAGACCGGCCTCTACTCATATGACGGAGGTTACTTTCTGAGAAACGGTTAGCATTGGGAGGAGTATCGTCCGGCTGAAAGGCATGAGGTCTGGAACGAGTATGAGCAGGTGAAGACAACTCGAAGAATTTTAGATTCCCTTGTCTGCGCCCGGAGATGCCTCTGCCGTGGCATGGTCAAACTGGCGGACAACAACATCACCTGTACTGTGGACGGACCTGCGTGCCTCCTCGGACTCGAAGGCGCTGACAACACAGACATGGGTGATTACCGGGACAACCGGCAGAGAGTCTATAACGGTCGGCTGCTGGCCTATATCCAGACCACCGGAGAAGCGGGAGAAATCAATGTAACTTGAGACTTTCTTGAGAAAAGTTTACTGAAGGACGACATGTAACCCTGCTTAAAACTTTCTAATTTACAAAATTATTTAAAAAGCACTATCTTTGCCATAAATAAATCAATATCAATTATGTTCAAGAGGTTTTTTCTATTATTGACAGTCATGGTCATGACATCGTGTGGTATGTCAGTTGTTTATTATCAGATTGCAACAATCAGCTCTCCGCAAATGAGTGTATCAGATGATGGCAGGTTCTGTTATAATGAAAATGACCTTACCATTGATTATGATTTTTGGTCAGATCATGGCAAAGTGGGATTCATAATCACCAACAACACGGATGAAGACATTTTCATTGACCTCTCCCGCTCATTCCTCATTGTAAACGGAATGACCTTTGATTATTACAGGAATCTCACATATAAGTCCGGAACTTCAGGCATTGTCAACAATTCATCTTCTGAAAAAGGCATTACAGCCGACAATTGGAAAAGCATGACCAATGAATTGGCTAAGGATATAACTTCTCCGGACTTATGTAATTATAATCTTGAGACAACAGAAAAAAGAGGTGTATGGGTTCCTGCACATGCTTCCCGTTATTTCTGTAAGTTCTCCTTGCTCAAAGACACTTATAGAAAGTGCGGGTTACCTCTCAACCCATCAAGAAAAGAAAATGCAAGCATCGATTTCACGGAGAAGAACACACCTTATGCATTTGAGAACCGCCTTATGATTATGGTCAATGGTCAAGAGCAGCGTCTCGTCAATTACTTCTACATCAATAACATAACAAACATTCAGGAATCAGAGGCGATTGAACAAGGTTATATGCGTGATTGTTCTGGTTATCTGACAGGAGAAAAATTCAAGCGCTGTAAATATCAGGCCTCCAACCGTTTCTATATCAATTATGAATATGGAGGAAAACTATCTGGTGCTTCAAATGACCGCACAAAGAATTCGAATTCCGAAAGTTCCGAAAGTAATAAAGTGAACACAAAGAGTAAAACACCAAAGAGTTTCAGAGACGGCATTTACGGAGAATAACAGCTATCGTAAGTAGTGAAGGGGGCAAAAAGGCCCAATCTGTACACGTAACAATGAAATAAAGGGATGACGGGGGCAAAAGAGCCAGATCTGCACACGTGGATCTCGGGACCTCCATAGGCACAGGCGCGCTGTAACTTACCTTGTTTTCGTGAGGTGTACAGGGCGGCCATCACTATGATGGGTAAACCGAACAGCGGCATAGCCCGCGGCGAATTGCGAAGCACTCTGAGCTAAGCGGGCTCTTGCCGCAGTTCCGGGACAACCTCCATGAAAGCCGACGGGGGCAGAAACCCACGATTTGCACACGCGACAATGAAATAAAGGGATGACGGGGATGAAAAGGCCGGATCTGCACCCGTGGAGTTCAATGTGAAGAACGACGGGAGCAAAAAGGCCGAATTTGCACACGTGACTGGCAACCTTCACCACGACTGATTGGCAAATCTCGCGGGATTGCGTATATTTGCGGCGGAAATTATTTCCAAACCCCTGCGGACAATATGGATGGAATGCTGCGGCAGGTGGCAGACAGATCGACAAACAGACAGAACACGACAAATGAACTACTCTGGTTTAATCATAGCAGTTATCACATTTTTGGTAATTGGACTTTTTCACCCTCTCGTAATCAAGAGCGAGTACTATTTCGGCACTAAATGCTGGTGGGCATTCGCACTTGCAGGCCTGGCCTTCATCGTGGCAAGCCTTCTGGTAGAGAACAGCGTAGCAAGCCCCATTCTTGGAGTCGTGGGGTGCTCTTGCCTGTGGAGCATATTGGAGATTTTCGAACAGAGGGAGAGAGTCAGGAAAGGTTGGTTTCCGATGAATCCGAAGAGGAAATCAGAGTATTAGGCAAAGCAGTGGTAAAGTCATAGCCAGATGCGGCCAGGCTGTCCAAGAGGAGGGCGAGGAGATCGCTTGCTCCATCGAGTCTGTCGTGGAGGAGGATGACCGAGCCGGGGCGCACCTGTTTCATAATCCGTTCTACAACAGGGACATACCAGTCGTGTCCAGACTGCTTGCAAGAATGTTCTGACTGTTTACAAGAATATCCAGACTGCTTGCAAGAATGTTCTGACGACTTGCAAAACATTGTATCAAAGCTTCTTACATCCCAGCCGACAGTTTGCAGACCGAGAGTCCGAATTACTTTAGCGATAGTCGGATTCGTCACGCCAAAAGGAGGACGGAACAATGAAATCTTCTTGCCGGTGACACTTTCCACTGCACGTTTCCCTTCATTGACATCGGCCAGCATTTTATCGAAAGACAACAACGGAAAAGTGCCGGCATGGCTGTAAGTATGCAGTCCGAGCGCATGTCCTTCTTCAAGCATGCGACGCAGAACCGCCTCATTACCAGAGACTTTGGAGCCGATCAAGAAGAAAGTCGCCTTGGCGCCACGTTCACGGAGGACATCCAGAACACGTTCAGTTTCAGGCGGATGCGGCCCGTCATCGAAAGTCAGGTAAACCTCTTTCCGGTCTGTTTTCTCACGACAGAATGCCCGCACATATACTCCTGAGCGTATGCTGGCAGAAGCCCAGACCATAAAGACTGTTATGGAAAGGACAATGGCAAGTATGCAGAGTATTGCTATGACAGACATATCGAAACCAATTCCAACTACTTATGTAACAAGACGATAACGCCATCCTCATTGACGTCATCCACTATCGCGGTATAACCATCCGGAATCTGCTGCTCCGAGATGAGTTTACAGAGCAATACCGGAAGCAGTGAACGGAACGCTCCAAGGGACTCGACGTGGTCGGCGCAGCTTATGACATTGACACAGGCATTGATTCCGAACAGTTCAGCGATCGGATTCTCTGCGCATTTCGGGAGGTCTGAAAGATTCGCGAGACCACAGAATCGGAGAGCTGCGTTGCCGTCTTTGGTGCCGTTCAGCGAGCTATATGAGGTTCCCCTAGAATCATGCAGGGGTTCAGAAGAGGACTCGGAGCCGGCTTCATCACACGGCCAGGAGGCAGACTCGGACTCATGCAAAGGTCCGGAAGAGGACTCTGAGCCGGATTCATCACCCCGCTCAGAGGCAGACTCAGACTCAGGCAAAGGTCCGGTGGAGCACTCGGAGTTTGCATAACCACCACGCTCAGAGGCAGACTCTGAACCGGCTTCATCACCACCCCGCTCAGAGGCAGACTCGGACTCACGCAAAGGTCCGGTGGAGCACTCGGAGTTTGCATGACCACCCCGTTCAGAGGCTGACTCAGAACCTGCTTCATCACCACCCCGCTCAGAGGCTGACTCAGAACCGGCTTCATCACCATCCCGCCCGGAATCAGACTCGGAACCATCACCACCACCCGGCCTTGCGGACGATTCAGTTGCCGGGCACGACTCGGAAACGTCAGTCGGCATCGCGGCACTGAGCAGAAATGCAGCAGCGCCTTCTCCCAACGGAAGGAAACCGCCCCCAACTCCATATAAACCAAGCCGTTGCCTTATGACATCGACCTCCGGCGTAACCTCGTCGAAGGCACCGACCAGTGCCACATTCCCCTCACCCGCATCATCGAGCAGCATTGCGGCATCGACAAGAGACGCAGCGAAACCATCAGCCTGCTGCACATAAGTCGTGTTGTAGGCATGAATTTTTCGGATCAATGCAATGTAACCGGATGCAGTATTGAAAGTGGACTGCATGAAAGGTGACGGATTCAGCAGAGTTTCCTCCCTGTCGAAAATGCTTGAACCGAAAGAGATGGTATCCTTCATAAAGCCGGCACCCGTAGAGGTGATTATTCCGGCCACCCTCTCGGGAGGGACACCATCAAGCGATTTCAGCCCGCACCAGACAGCCATCTTCAGGAGCCGCCCCATTCTGCGCCTCGAATTCGCATCAGTTATAACTTCCTTATAGTCAGGCTCATCTGCACTGACATATGAAGTACCGCTGATATATAAATGTTTATGCGGAATAAACAGCATGGCTAAAGTGCTTTAGAAGATTGAGTGTCAATGATATCCGAAAAGACGAGAGAGACGCAGTTGCCGCTGAAGCCGAAGGCCGAGGACAATATGTTGTGCAACCTGTGCTGCGAAACATCCCGAGAGTCAAACGGTGCAAGACCGGTTTCCGAAAGCGGAGAAGCGTAACGGCGAGAACCACTAAACGGCGCAAGACCGGTTTCCGAAAGCGGAGAAGCATAACGGAGAGAACCCCTAAACGGCACAAGACCGGTTTCCGGAATCGGAGAGGAGAAACCGCACGAGCCCATAAACGACAAATCATTCAGTTCCAACGACTTGCAGACCATCACCGCCTCGATTCCCTCAGAAGCGGCAAGAGTATGCCCCGTATAGGCCTTGAGCGAACTGAACGGCGGAACAGCACCACCGAAAACCCGCAGCATGGCATTGCTCTCTGCAAGGTCATTTACCTGAGTACCAGTCCCGTGCGTATTGATAAAGTCAATGTCGGACGGCTCCAGACCAGCCTGCTCGAGTGCAGCGGACATTGACAATCCCGGCCCTATACCTTCAGGCGAACTCGCCGTCTGATGGTAAGCCTCATTGGCATTGCCCCAGCCGGTCAGCCGGCAGACAGCACCTTCTGAATCGGCAGTTAGCACAAGATACCCTGCACCCTCACCCAGATTCAGCCCTGCGCGGGACTCGTCGAACGGCCTGCAGATTTCCGGATCAAGAATACGCAGAGAATTGAACCCGTTCATCGTAAAACGACAAAGCGAATCCGTGCCGCCCACAATGGCCACATCGCACAATCCCTCACGCAACATCTTGGCTCCCAGCATAATAGCATTGCCGGCAGCAGAACACGCCGTACTTATGGTCGTGCTGAAAACTATATTGACCCCACGGGACTCCAGATAATGCGCCATCATCGAGGTAACATCCCCGGGCGTATGCATGCTCAGACTTCTCGCGTCGCCGCCAGCAAGGTCATCGCGGTGCTCCTGCCAGAAAACCTCGCTCAAATCCATTCCGCCCACCGAAGTACCGGACAGAAATACGCAGCGGAGTTGTTTCAGCCCGTCTGCCATGCCACTACGGCTGACGAAATCTGTCAATGCCTCGTCCACAGCCTTGAGTCCGAGCAGAGCCGTGCGACTTGCAACTTCTTGCCTGTCAATGCCTAACGCATCTTTAAGTTCGTCATCAGAAAGACAGACCTCACCGACGGGGAACCCGAGAGCAGTCTGAAAACGTCTCACAGGAGCAAGCATTGAACGGCCGCTCCGCATTGACTCCAGACATTCTGCGACATTGGTCCCGGCCGCGCAAATCGCACCAAGCCCGCTCACATAGACTTCCATATCAAGCAGTTTTCCCGTGTTCGCGGATATAGTCGGCCATGGTCTTGACCGAATAGAACACCTGTTTTCCCTCAGCAGGATTCTTCAGCTTGATGCCGTAATCCTTGTCCAGGAGCAGGATAATTTCCAACGCGTCGATAGAATCGAGCCCAAGACCGTCGTCCCCGAAAAGAGGAGCTTCCGGATCAATGTCCTCTGGCGTAATCTCTTCAAGATTCAGAGCCTCAATGAGCTGGGCTTTAAGTTTTTCTATAAGTTCATCCATAATTCCTACAATTATCAGAATAACAATGTCCGGCTATCGGCGGACCAAGAGTTCAAATTTAGCGAAATATCTGCCATTCAGAAAATCAATGTGACCGACAATGCAATATTTCATATCCTGTGCAGACATTGACAGTGCAGCATAATCACGCACATCCGAAAGCGTCCTGTCATCTGACCAGAACCAGGTATTCTCGCCCTTGATATGATGACGGATGGAAATCTCACCCTCCACCACGTTCGGAAGCGTATAGACGAACACTGCAGGACTCGCGGAGGCAGCTGTTTCTGTGTCAATGATTTGCTGATGCCGGATATCCGTATCGAGGCTGCCGTAAACTCCTGACAAAATGAGTCCGCAGTCCTCTTCACCATACTCAATACCGTCAAGAAGAACTTCAGATGCGACGTAGCCAAGTTTGGACAGGCTGTCCATCTTGTAGAACTTCATGTTCGGTCCGCAGACAGTCTTAAAAGCAGAGCGGATAAAGTCCTGAAAATCATCAGATTCCGAAGAATACACCTTTTTATCATTCAGCAAGATGCGACTTGATTCCACCAGAACCGTTCTGAGAACATCTGCATTGACCTTCACGGGAGACTCGCACGTGAGCGCATCTTGAGGTGAGTATTCCAGAAGAAGCGCCGCATTGGTTCCGCCGAAGCCGGAGGCTGTTTTCAATGCACGGAGCGGTTTTCCTGACGGAAGTTCCGCATTGGACCGGCTGATATTCAGCGGCATAGGGACTCCGAGCGTCTCAAAGCCCGGTGTTCCGACCAAAATCCGATTACGGAGTTCTTCAGCCGCGATAATGGTCTCTATCACTCCGGAAGCCCCCATCGTATGCCCGAAATAGGGCTTCAGGCTCTGCACAGGCACGTTCTGCAACCCTACAAGCGAGCAGGCTTTGGACTCCATCTCATCATTATATGCAGTGGCGGTGCCGTGCATCTGGAGCATATCCACATTGTCCGCACCTGCTTCCGCCATTGCCTTGCGCATAGCGAAATACAGTCCGTCACCGGTTCTTGACGGGCCTGAAATATGGTTCGCATCATCGGTCAATGCCGCTCCGCTTATGCAGACACCATCCCCTTCCGTGGTCAATAACATCGCCCCGCACGCCTCACCGAGATTCAGTCCGCAACGTGATTCGTCATAAGGTCTGCAGACATCGTCTGAAAGTGATTTGAAGGACGCGAAACCACTGGTAATGAATCGGTTCTGTGTATCGACGCCGACCACGACCATCTCTTTATACAGTCCCGAGAGAATGAGTCTTCTGGCTACTGCAACAGCCGTAATTCCGGAAATGCAGGCATTGGAAACGACAAATGTATCATCCGCATTGATCCCGAACCTGGAGGCGATTCTCCTGGCCATCGGGCCGAGCAGCAGAGCTGAGTCCGCACCAGGAGAGCCTGGCGAATCCTGATGCTGAGCCACGACTCCCGCCACCTCGCCGGTCTCCCCGTGGAACTCTGCCCACTCCGCGCTATGACCTTCGAGAAGCGAAATGTTTCCCTTCGCGGAAGCTATCACCAGTCCGATGCCGTCCGCGCCACGGTTTCCCAGAACGGAACTGATGCAGTGAACTGCGATGATTTCTGTCAATGTCAATGTCCGCTGCCTGTCATAACGCTCGTATAAAGCATCATATACAGAATCCGGAATAATCCCGGCGGTAACCAGAGACTGGGAAACACGAGGGTTTACGACACGACGCACGCCGACTTCTCCACGAAGCAAGGCCGAAAAATTCCGTTCCACGCCTTCGCCGAGAGATGTCACCATCGCCGAGGCCGATATAAATACCTTTCCTTTAAGCATTTGCAAGAGAACAACGTATCAGACTGTGGCCATAACCGAGATTATCGACAATCTCATCCACCCGCAGGACGGCAGTCTCTATCATCTTGAACAAGTCATTGCTGTAGAACATCTTGCTGTTGCCGTTGGCCATGGCGGTAAAATACACGCTTGTCTGCGCGAGGTCGAAGGACGCAGTATCGAACTTCTGCCTGTCCCAGAGCGTCTCCATAATATATACACGGGCGCCCGGCTTCAGCCCGGAAGCGACACGTGAAAGGATGCTGACTACCTGCTGCTCAGAGAAACAGTCGAGGAACTGGCTCATCCAGACCACATCGAAACCGCCCGGAATCACCGTTTCCGGATTCAGCAGATTCCCTGCTACAGTATGGATCCTTTCGGCTCCGGTTTTCCCGTCAATGTTGTCCTTCAGCATAGCAAGCTGCTGCGGAAGATCCATCACAGTAACATTGACCTGAGCATTTTCGCTCACGGTTTTAAGAGCGAAACGGCCTGTATTTCCGCCAATGTCGAGAATTGTAGCTGTCGGGAACGCAAATATGTGTGGCAGAGCCTGTTCGAATGAATTGTCCGAATAGAAATGGTCGAAGCCGAACCAGCTTTTCTGCACCTGGGGCTCCAGAGAAGAAAGCCCTTCGTACAATGTCGGCCATGGACCAAGCTCCTTCAGTCCGGCAGGCTTTCCTGTGCGCACAGCCTCGTCCAGATGGAAAAGACCCTTGTAGTTCACATCATGATTGAAGTCAATGTCGGAGCGCACCATCGGGTCATTGAGAAGGAACCATCCGACTTTGGAAATAGTGAATCGTCCGTCATTGAGGAACACTGTTCCTGCAGTCAGAGACGACTCCAACAGCACTTTGGCGCCATAGACCGAGATTCCTGCCTTTTCAGCCACTTCTTCGGCGGTCAGCCCTGCAGGAACACTACGCCCTGCAGTTTCGAGCATTTCGAAAATGCCGTAATTGATCATGAGCCGGCTTACCTGAAACACAACAGGCGCAAACGCGATTTCATGAGCCGCCCTCTGAGCGTCGAGAGCCGAGATTCTTCTCCCCTTGTACTTGCTGTCCATAGTCAGTTATTTTTTCAATTTCCAGAAGTCATAGTAATTGTACCATTGCTCCGGATGCTGTTTCATTTCGTTTTCCAATGACCTGATGAATTGGCCCAATATCATGTCTTCCCCACCTTTACGAGAGACGGGTTTTTCGGCATTGACAAAACTGAACCTGTATGTCATATCTTTCTCACGCACAGCGAAATAGAAGAACACGGGAACTTTCAGTCTTGCCGCCAGATGGAATGGGCCGAACGGGAAATCAGCCTTGTGCCCCATCAATTCAGAGGTCAGGAGTTTGTCTTCATTCACGTATCTGTCTCCGAGGAAGCAGACAAGTTCGCCTTCATCCAGGGCTTCCGATATCATGAACACGTGCGCGAGCGGGTCCTTGTTTACAGGAATGATCCTGAAAGACGCGCCGGCAGAACGGTTTTCCTCGAGGACTTCCTTGATATCTGCATGTTCATTGTCATACATCACCAGCGACATCTTGGTGTTGCCTTGTCTGAAAAACGGCTCTCCTGCAGCCCAGTTGCCGAAATGCGCACTTATGACTATCGCTCCCCTGTTCCCGTCCAATGCCTCGAGCAGCGCTTCGTAGCCTTCGAACTTATAATGGAACCGGTCCGACAATCCTGAAGATATTGCGACCCTGTCAATGATGGATTTCCCGAAAGAAAAATAATTCCTGTAGATGAACAATGCCGATTTCAGCAGTCCGTAACCTAAGATCTTTCTTGCATAACGCCAGATGTCCGCTGTGGAACGCGGTGCCGCTGGAATGAAGTACAATGCCACGAAGGCCAACAGGCAATAGGCTGTCCTGACTCCCGAATGTCTGATCAGAAAGACGAAAATCTCATATCCAGTACGTCCCCCTCGGGACTTTCCCTGCCAGTTCTTTGCCATTGCGCGAAAATATTGCGACGAATCAGATTTTCCCCTGCAGGAAATCGTAGAAGTCAGAAAAAGTCTTGATCTTGGCGAAATCCTCTTTCTTCATAACATATCCGAAATTCTTCTCCACGAGCACGACAACATCCACCATATCGAGACTGTCCAAATCCAGAACCTCAAGCATAGGTGCGTCAGGTCTCATTTCGGTAACATCTGTTTCAAACTCTTCTGACAGAATTCCGTTAACTTTTTCGATTAGTTCCTCTCTGGTCATCTTTCCGATTTTTTCTTCAAAAGTGCTAATTTATAACATTTGCGCAAAATATGCAAAATGACTTTACCGGCTGCGCCACAAGCAAAAATTTTTGGAAACATTGGAAAAAGGGATTAACTTCGGTCTCTGAAAAAACCAAGACGGAAAGTTGTGAAAAAGATTCTGCGGGCTACCCTTCTGACCTTATTGCTGATGACACTGAATGTTTGGACCGGTTCGGCCCACACGTCCGCGTCATGCTCGGTTCCGCGCGATTCCACACGCAACACTCCGTCCACACACAGAATAGGAATCAATGCAAGAGGAGCATGGCTGATGCCGACCCACAAGTTCTTCAGAGGAGAGAACGGAACAGGCAAGCCCCTGAACTACAGCGCATCAGCACATCTTCAATACTCCTACCAGTTCCCCGCGTCCAGCACATTCGGGACATTGTTCCCTACCGCATATCAGGGAATCGGAGCAGGCTGGAACACCTTTTTCGACAAGAAGGAAATCGGCATGCCGACTGCGGTCTATATATTCCAGGGAGCACAGATATGCAGACTCGCCAGCCGCCTCTCACTTGATTATGAATGGAATTTCGGCGCATCATTCGGCTGGAAGCCATTTCACGACGACGAGGAACTTGACGGCAGATCCAACATCTACAACACCGTAGTAGGCAGCAAGGTCAATGCCTATATCAATGCGAGTCTCATCCTCACCTACCGCCCTGTAAATCAGGCGACTCTGTTCTTCGGGGTCGATATTTCGCATTTTTCTAACGGCAACACGAGATATCCCAACGCTGGAGTAAACACATTGGGCATCAAGGTGGGCGGCACCTACGGTTTCGGAGAATGCAGCATGAGAAAACCTGGCGCAAAACTGAGCCGCAAAGCAGATTACGGGTTCAATGACATCTGGTCAGGCACCAGGCCTTATTGCAGCATTCCGGATGAGAGAGATGAAAGCAGATTCATAAACAGGATGTCGCTGAACGTGACACTTTACGGCGCTCTGCGCTCGAAAGGTCTCATGTATGAGGACAATGCCTATATACTCGGAAACAAGTTCGCAGTGGCCGGCATTGACCTGAACCCTATGTACCGCATCGGAAAGTGCTTTGCAGCAGGCCTTTCCGTGGATCTGCAATATGATGAGAGCGCCAACCTCAGAAGCCACATAGCAGGCACCGACTATACTGAAGACGGCATAAAGCTGCTCGTCAGAAGACCTCCGCTGAAAGAATCATTGGCAGCAGGCCTCTCACTCAGGACAGAGCTGATAATGCCGATTTTTACGGTAGAAGTCGGCGTCGGCCACAACATCTTCTATAACGGAAGCGATTTCGATGGATTTTACCAGGTGTTCAATCTCAAGACCAGTCTCACCAAGCGTCTTTTCCTGAACATCGGCTACAAGCTTACAGACTTGAAGAGGCCGAACAACTTGATGATCGGCCTCGGATGGAGTTTTCACAGAATCAGAACGAAATGACCGGCAGTTCCAGATAACTTTCTGCTGACCAGATGGTCATGACCGCTTTCTTGTAGTCTGTAGCCTCTGCTTCATACTGATTCTTCAGATAAGTATGAGGGTTCATGGCAATGAGCGGGAACCAGGAAGCCTGCACCTGCACCATAAGCGTATGCCCCGGGAAGAAATGATGGTCAATGTCACACATCGTAAAATCCGCATTGACCTTCTTGCCTGACTTGAGCGGCAGCGGTTTCTCGAAGCTTTTTCTGAATCTGAGCGGCATGACATCAGCTCTCACCAGCATCTGGTAGCCGTCAGGTCTGACATCTATCAGTTTCACAATGACATCCGCGTCTGTCAGGCGGGCATTGTCCTCAGGCGTGACGGAGACGCTTACATGAACATTGACCGGTCCTGCGAGATGAAGCTCCTTTTCCAGAACAGGTGACGTGTAGGTGGCGACATCATTGCGTGCAGAACTGAATCGCTGGTCAGCAACCATATAGGCCCTGTCGCGGCTGCTCGCGTCACTGTCCATGTAAGGAACAGGAGAAGCGGGATCAGATGTGATGGAACGGTTATAAGACATTGGCTCAGAAGACATTGAATAAGCCTCTCCGCCTTGTCCGAAGGTCAATGAATTTTCTCCGGAAAGATAGAGTTTCCTGAAATTCATCTCCACAGGCGGCCATACATCGTAACTTTCCCACAAATCTGTCACGTTCCTGTTTTCCATTACGCTGCGCATGGTCTCGCCTGAAGGACAGATATTTACGCGCGGAAGTCTTTCGCCGCAGTCCTTGCCGTCCAGATAATATGCAAAGAACGGATATTCCACATTGTCCTGATAATAAGCGCCGGTAGCCTCGCCGAACCACGCGTCGGAAAGATGTCTTGCAGAGCGGTTGTTCCAGCCGCCGTGATACCATGGACCGGCGGTAAGGTAGAGCGGACAGTCAGGCGACATTTTCTTCAGCATGTCATAGGTGCGGAATGCGCCATAGCAATCCTCCGCATCATAGAATCCGCCCGTAACCATCACAGGGACAGTGATATTCTTAAGATGGCGGCTCGGGTCCCTGTCTTTCCAGAAGGTGTCGTAATTCGGATGGACCATCATCTGGCTCCAGAAACGGAGAGAGTCGCCGAAAAAGGCTGACAATTCGGAAATGGACTTGCCCTTGAAATAGTCATAGATATTCCCGTCAATGCGGACAAGGCTTGAAGGAGCGACCGTAGCAGGCTTCTTCATTTCGCGATAGAAGCCGGAACCGAATCTGTAGGAATCTGTCAGGCACAATGCCCCGTTGTGATGTGCATCGTCGCCCATATACCAGTCAGTAGCAGGCGCTTGCGGCGAAACCGCCTTGATGGCAGGGTGACGGGACAATATGGCCAGCGTGGCATAGAATCCCGGATATGAAACTCCTTTCACTCCGACCTTGCCGTTATTCGCGGTATTGGCCAATATCCACTCTATCGAATCATAGACGTCCGTGGCATCATCGGTCTGCACGACTCCTTTCACATAGACAGTATCGGCAGCGCCGTCAATGCCGGACACATAAGGACGCATCTGCTCGTATTTTCCTTCGCTCAGCATCCTGCCCCTTACATTCTGATACACAATTATATAGCCGTCAGCCACATAATTGGCCATATCGCCCTTGAGAGAGCCGCCGAACCCCGAACCGGCCTTCTTCCCGCCAAGTTCTCCGGGAGCGAGCCCATAAGGCTTCAGTGAATAAGGAGTGCGCTGAAGCATCACCGGAGATGTTTTTCTGCCGAGTTTTGCAAGATATTCCTGATTCGGCTCATAGAGTACAGTATATATATGTATGCCGTCACGGACCTTTACCATGACCTCACGTTTGGTGTAGTTCTGACTCAGCCACTCGTCGGTGACTATCCTTCCGTTCTGCGCGAAAGACAATGCCGACAGCACGAGGGCCATCAGCATTGACACGAAAAATCTCTTCATTCTTATATCTCCTGATACATTTTTATATATTCATCCCCGAAGAATGTCACCGTCTCTCCGTTCTCGAAGCCGAGACGGCCATAGAGGCGCTGAAGATAGTCCTTCCTGCTGTCCACAAGAAGAGTCGCCTTCGTAAATCCAAGAGCCTGCGCTTCTTCCAATGCATTCTGTATCAATATGCTGCCTATGCTGTGGCCACGGAATTCCGGTGCCACTGCCAATGAATCGAGATAGTACTCCCCTGCCTCAGTCTCCGTGCCGGGATTCGGCTTGTCCATATCCAATGCTTTGGAAATCAATGAGAAAGTAAGCTCGGCCGTTTCTTTATAGGGGGCCCCGTCATATGCAATCAATGCTCCGGCGACTTTTCCGCCGAAGGTTGCGATACATGTATTCTTCCAGCTGTACAGTGTATCGTCCCGCTTGCATATCTTTTCCAACACGGCCTCCAAGCCCGGTTTGGAAGCAAATTCAGTATGCTCTCTATCCATTGCCTCAAGCACTACCCACGAAATAAATCGAGCATCTGCAGGAGTTGCTCTGCGCAGTTCCACGCGCGGTTTCACAAAAATCGCATCCATATTCTAAAAAAATTCATTCATATTTTGTAAATATAAAAAATTGTTCCTACATTTGCAAACGCAAAACGGGGATATAGCTCAGTTGGCTAGAGCATCTGCTTTGCAAGCAGAGGGTCGTCGGTTCGACTCCGTCTATCTCCACAA
>ERZ857965.236-NODE-236-length-87001-cov-7.261944_pt1 | contig 87001 bp, 60 predicted proteins | sample MGYA00519758_ERZ857965 | MGnify/ENA primary metagenome ERZ857965 (study PRJEB31778, sample SAMEA3449381) | human gut metagenome | biome: human gut; feature: human-associated habitat; material: faeces | place: United Kingdom | collected 2010/2012 ...
CTTTCATGTATGTTGTCACGAACTGCGGCAAGAGCCCGCTCTGCTCAGGGTGCTTCGCAATTCGCCGCGGGCTATGCCGCTGTCCGGCTATGAACTGGTCCGCACGGAGCTAACTTGCAAGGAAAGTGCTCTCCTGTGTTTCCATTGACTATTGACGTTTGAAAACGCAAATGTAGAGGCCGATCAGCTGCACTTCAAGACATAACTGCGGAGATGCCTGTAAATTTTGGGACCAATGAGCATCTCCATAAAGCCGCAAAAATCATTATAATCTATTGAGCCATTGATTGTTACGCTGATTTTAACTCACTATCCAATATGCTCACTCCCATAAAAAATTAGGGTGATGAGCATATTTGCATTTCACCCTAAACCTGTGCAATTGCTTATCAATCAACTTATTACGCTGATATTAACAGCTTTATCAGGATGCTCATTGGTTCAGAATGGTAGGGATAGCGGGCTCCGGCGTGTATCGCTCCAGACTCACACTATGGCAGTTTTAGAAAAAACAAAATGTTTTCAAAATGTTTTCAAAATGTTTCAAAATGTTTCAAAATGTTTCATTTTTTATTAGGAATATCAACACTTTATCTATAAATTCGCAACATAGCTGAGACAAATCTCAGTACCACAAACCTATAAAACAAAAAAAACCAACTGAAACGAAATGAAATACCGCAGCGTCATCATAGCCATTGCTACAGCATTGTCAATATCGGCATTGACCCGGATAGAATCAGCGGCGCAGACAGTAATTGCCGGCAGCATGTTCGGCCGCACATCATATCGGCTGAAGGCTGAAGTGGCAGATTCCACCAACAACGAGCCTATCAGTTTCGCCTCCATCTACATGAGGCACATCAAAGATACCGTCATAACGAATTTCTCATTGACAGGCCCCGACGGCAAATGCGAGATAAATGACGTCACCAGAGGAGAATACGATGTTTTCGTGGAGTTCATGGGCTACAGCAAATTCCACAGGCAACTCTATATAAGCAAAGACATTGACCTCGGCAAGATCCTGCTGAAGCCGGACCTTGAGGCCCTGAAAGCGGCGAAAGTTTCTGCCAATGTGAATGCCATGGAAATCCGTAAGGATACCATAATATATAATGCGGCGGCGTTCAGGACCATGCCTACCGACAAGCTGAAGGACCTGCTCAAGCAGATGCCTGGCATCGAGGTGGACGGGAGCGGAAACGTGAAAGTGAACGGAAAAACCGTCTCACAGATCACTCTGAACGGAAAGACGTTCTTCCTGGGCGACAAGACTGCAGCGCTGAACAACCTGCCGGCATCCGTTGTGAACAAGGTGAAAGTGGTGGACAAGGAGTCCGAGACGGCAGAATTCACCGGCATCAAGGATGACAAGAAAAAGACAGTGATGGATGTGGAACTGAAGGATGAATACAAGAAAGGCGTGTTCGGAAACATCAGTGCAGGGGCAGGAACGAGCATACCGGGAAAGCAGCGGGAGGAGTACAAGGAATACAAGAAGTTCCTGTTCAACACCGGTGCGTTCATGTCGGCCTACGGCAAAAAGGACCAGCTCACGATATTGGGCAGCGGTCTCAACATTGTAGGTGCAAATGACGGAGTAATCGTCACAAGCGGCAACGAGGAATACGGCAAGAAACTGGAAGGAGGCGGGATGCACACGACTTGGCGCGGCGGAGCGAACCTGAATACGGACAGGATAAAGAAAATGGAAACCAGCGTGTCAGCTACTTTCACGTCCGACCAGATGAACAAACGCAGCAGGACTGACCGCATCACCTACCTCGACGAGGGAAACCTGGAGGACAATGACACAAAGACATTGACCGGAGACGTGCAGAAGTTCTCGGCCGTCATGGAAATCAAGAACAAGAGCAAGAAGAAATACAATTTCAAGTTCACGCCGGCATTTACCTACAATGACTACTCCGACCACGGTAACGGCATGACTGAGAACACGTTGGACGGAGTGTCACAGAGCAGGAACATATCTTCATCAGCCGAGAAGGAAAGGACATTGTTCACGAACGGCGACGTGACTTTCGGCGTGAAGGACATCGGGAAGAAAGGGCGTTCCGTGACGGTTTCAGGCTCATATACTTACGGCAGCCTGGACGGGAACTCCAGCGAAAGCACGAACACCACCTATCTGGACGGAAGCACGGTTTCGAGGGACCTGCTGTATGACAATGATGGCACACGGTACTCATACGGCGGCAGTTTCAAATATGTGGAGCCTATCGTGAAGCATTGGGCAGCAGAGGCTTTCGTATCCAGCTACTACAAGGTGCAGACAAGCACATCCGATGCATTCAACGCGGCGGACAACAGCAGCAACGAGTATTACTCCTCACTTAGCGAGAACTACTACATCACGAACTACGGCAGGCTTCTGATCCAGTACAACAACAAGTCCACCAATCTTCAGGCCGGCGGTTTCGTGAGAGTCATAAACAATGAGAACCACGGCCGGTCCTACGGACTGGACACCCATACGGGAAAGGGAGAATGGGCCACTGCATGGTCTCCTTTCCTGAAACTGACCACGACCATAAAGGGCAATTTCATCCTCCTGAAGTACGACATGAATTCGGAAAGGCCGACTCCTTCCAGCATAACCCCTGCTGCCAGGATACTGAATCCGCTGAGGATTTCTGCCGGAAACATCTATCTGAAGCCGTCATTCACGCACGATTTCTACCTTACTGCAGACGGAGTTTTCGAAAGATGGAATTACTACATCTATATGGACGGAGAATACAGCAAGGATGCGAAATCGAATGCTTCATGGTTCGACAAGAACAGCGTAAGGTACAGCATACCAGTCAATTCCAGAAAAGGCGGCGGAAGCATCCAGGGATATTACAATGCCTATATAAACCTGACCAAAAACAAGAAGCTTGCGCTAAGCACCACCCTTTCATTCAGTTACTCGAAATCAGTCAGTTACCAGAGCACCGGCAGACTGGACCTGATGGACATTGACCATTTCGACTACCCGACATTCATGAAGGCATTCTGGGGAGACAATGCTTCCGGAGACTTGTTCTACTCCGGGAAAAGCGGTTTCAAGGAAAGCACTATGACAGGGGTGGAGGCCAACGGCGAAATAGGACTGAGATGCAGACCCATTGACAATCTCACCATGTCGCTTATCAGCGCGACCACCCTGGACCGCTCGAAGTACTCGCTCGACCAGAACGCGAATATGAACGTCTGGGAGTTCCGGCAGTACGGTGTCGTCGCATGGAACACGCCTATCGGCATCGACATGATGACAAGACTGATCTGGACTTCCAGAAGAGGATATGCCAAGGGTTACAATGACGACACCTGGGACTGGTCCCTGATATTGTCCAAGAGCGTCAAGTCATTCAATTTCGCACTTGAGGTGCAGGACATTCTCGACAATGACAAGTCCATGTCGCACACTTTCAGGGAAAACTACGTCCAGGATTCCTATACCAATGTCATGGGCAGGAACATCCTGCTGCGTGTAACATGGAATTTCGGCAAGATGAACTCGTCCCGCAGCCGTGCCGCGAGGAACGCCATGTGGAAACTATCTTATTGACAAGTCCTCCGTGCGAAAGCCTGAGAAGTTGAAATACTGAGCAATAATTGCTATATTTGGCGTTCTATAAACAAAGAGAAAGAATTCTATGGAAAAAGTGATATTGACAGGCGACAGGCCTACTGGCAAACTGCATCTTGGACATTATGTGGGATCATTGAAACGCAGAGTGGAGTTGCAGAACGCGGGAGACTACGACAAGATGTTCGTGTTCATCGCTGACGCCCAGGCACTTACAGACAACTACGACAATCCCGAGAAGGTACGCCAGAACATCATCGAGGTAGCGCTCGACTATCTTTCATGCGGAATCGACCCTGCAAAATGCACATTGTTCATACAGTCGATGATTCCGGAACTTACCGAACTGACTTTCTATTACCTGAATCTCGTGACGGTATCCAGACTTCAGAGAAATCCTACGGTAAAGTCTGAAATCCAGATGAGGGAGTTCGAGAACTCTCTTCCTGCAGGATTCCTCTGCTACCCTGTAAGCCAGGCTGCCGACATCACCGCATTCAAAGGAACCATCGTTCCTGCCGGTGAAGATCAGGAGCCGATGCTGGAGCAGACCCGTGAAATCGTCCGCAAATTCAACAGCATCTACGGAGACGTGCTAGTAGAACCGGAGATTCTGCTTCCGCAGAATTGCGTATGTATGAGACTTCCGGGCACTGACGGCAAGGCGAAGATGAGCAAATCGCTCGGCAACTGCATCTACCTCAGCGACGACGCAGCCACAGTATGGAAGAAGGTGAAGAAAATGTCAAACGGCGAACCTCGTATGAGCCAGGACGAACCGGGCCATCTTGAGGGCAATGCTGTATTTACCTATATGGATGCATTCAGCACAGCGGAGGACTTCGCGGAATTCTGGCCGGAATTCAAGAGTCTGGACGAGCTGAAGGAACAGTATGTGAAAGGCGGCATCGGTGACGGCACCTGCAAGAAATTCCTCAACAGCGTGCTCAACAAGCACCTCGACCCGATCCGCGCACGTCGCCACGAGTTCGAGCAGGACATTCCTGAAGTGTTCAACATCCTGAAACGCGGTACGGAAAAAGCCCGCGAAACAGCAGCACAGACATTGTCAGAAGTACGTAATGCAATGCGCATCAACTACTTCGACGACGCAGCGCTCATCGCTGAGCAGGCTAAGAAATACGAGAAATAATTTATTCGTAGTCGTCATATCCCGGCGGATCGTCCGGGAGGTCGGCATTGAAATCGATCTCACCCCACATGGCGTCGATGGTGCGGCGGTCCTTCTTTGTCGGACGGCCGGTGCCACGGTCACGCTTTACGAAGAATGTCTCCACAGGAGCCTTGAGTTTGTCAAGTTCCTCCTGTGGAGTTTGATTTTCAGCATATTGCGGAACAAGCTGAGCCCCGACACGGTTCTCAATCAGTCCCAGAACTTTCCATTTGTAATATACGGCAGCCTTACGGACAGTTATCACATCCCCGACCTTCACATCGCGGGACGGCTTCGCATCGGCATCATTGACCTTCACACGATTGCCCTTGCAGGCTTCAGCCGCTTCACTGCGCGTCTTGAATACCCTTATTGCCCATAAAAACTTGTCAATACGTACTGACTCCATAACTCTTTAAGGTTACTTAATTTAGTCTGCCCGGATTCTTACGGAGGAATTCCTCGATGGACGCCACCTTCTCAGCCTCATCATCATCCGGAAGTTTTTCCTCAGCCTCCGGGTCGATATACTTGTCTTCTTCATCATAAGGCTCGATGGTCACCTCGAAAAGCCTCGTGTCCCTGTCATCCGGAACCAGGTAGAAATCAGTCACATCCGCAGGCACCAGAACGAGTTCTCCGGCCTTGAAGTCATATCTCGCCGCACCGGTCTTCTCATCCTGGATCTGAACGGAAGCCGCCCCGCCAAGACACACATAGACCGTGAACGCATCTGTCGTACCCGTATCAATATGAACCGGATCCTTAAGGTCAATGCTGGTGACGCTGAATTCCCTCAATGCAGCCACGCGGTTCGTGATTTTGCCCGCTGCAGCATCCGGATTTGCCACTGAACGAACATTGACATCGAACGCTTTCGCAGAATGTTTTCCCGCAGGGATATAAAGGTCGCCGTCATACTTGCCCAGGTCAATGAAATCCAACGTCGCCTCGAGCGCAAGTTCCTCAACCTGAGTCAGTTCACCGAAACCGTAAATTCTGAAATCAAGGTCTGACGACTCAGTTATTTCCAATATGGAAACACCTCCCTGAGCAGCATGAGAGAGGCAAGGAGTCACCAAGAACACGTCCCCCTTATGCGGAGTCACCACATTGAGCACCTCTTCCAGCGTCCCGTTGTGGCATCTGTCATACAGTTCCGCCGCAGAGACCTCCCTCTTGAAGCCCATATAGACCTTGGAACCCGGCTCAGCATCAGCGACATACCAGAGTTTCATCTTGCCGAGCGTATCATAGCGCTGGGATGCGGTCTCGTCTGTCGGGCACACGGTCAGAGGCATTTTCCCATCAATGCGGAGCCACTTGACCATAAGCGGAAACTGCCTTCCGTAAAAAGAATAGCAGTTCTCCCCCACCAGTTCCTCAAGATAAGTTTCAAGCACCTCACTCAGAGTGCTTTCCGCCAACCATCCACCGGTCACTTCAGAATCGGTCTTGCCGATATCGGCAATTCCGGTAGTCTCAGTTCCCCACGCAGTTTCCTCGACTACAGGATTGAACTTCAACGGATATAATTTCTTCTTTTTCTGTTCCATAATCATAATCCGGCGCCATCTTGTACGCCCATCCTGCAAAGTTAACTAAATTCCGTCAATGACAGCAGTCAGCTGACTTGCAAGCGAGGTATTGTAACCGGTAGAAATATACACCACGCGGCCGAAACTGTCGCACATCGCGATGACAGGAAGCGTCTTGGAAGCGGTATGACAGCCTTCGCACAGCATTTCACGGATTTCCCATTCAGGGTCAATGCCATAATGCCAATCCTTATTAACATTCAGCTTGGCCACTGCCGCCTCATTCTGTCCGAGAACCACCACAGGGCGTCCCCATTCCTTGAGCTTTCCGGCGACAGCCTGCATTTCCCTGATCGCATGGTTGCTCGGCTCATCACCCGCACCAAGCACGGCCAAAAGGAAATATCCCCTGCCTGTGGTACTGAGCAGCGACACCTTGTCCGCAGCCTTGCCCTCAGATACCGGAATATAGAATGCTTCCGGATTCATCGCGCCCAAAACGCTGATTTCCTCTGCAGAATGACGCATAACCAGCTGGACATCAGCGGTCTGATCCTTAAGGACTTTGAAAGTAACCATCCTCGCAAGAACCTTTCCGCTGGCCATTCGTGTTCCGCTCGTCAGCACATAATTCCCCTCATCCAGCTGGAACGGCTTGCTGAAACTCTTCGCTGAAGCATCCGCCCCCAGTTCAGTCGCGTCTCCGCCTTCGAAATCGAGAAGCACCCGCCTGCCGTTCTTCAGAATCTTGGCCAATGTAAAGTGACGGTAGTATTCCGGATTCTCCGGCATTCCAGCCTCTGGTTTATAACACATTGTCATCCAGCCTTTTTCAGAGATTGTTCCCACCTGATTTCCGGCGCCCATGACGATATCGTTCCATTCTCCACTTGTGAAATACTGCGCCTTTCCGGTCATCTGGTCTATCCTTGCCGGGATACCGAATGTCCTCAGAGCCGCCACCGTGAAGATATCTCGGGAACGCCTGTCACATTTCCTCAGGCTGAGAACGCCGGCCGGAGTCGCCTGCAGACGCTTGGAGTTCAGGCTGTCAGCTATCTCGAGATTCTCTTTCGCCCAATTGATTACAGATGCCGTCTTCTCAGCATCCGTCATATCAGGAGCAATCTGCGTCAGAACTTCCCTTATCTGCCTGCGGTACGGCTGTATGAATTCGCCTGCCACACGCGGGCACAACACATATTTATAGAACAGTTCTGCATCAGGATAGTCCTCCGCAGAGAAGTCCACAGACTCCAGAGCATCTTCCAGAACATCCGATTTCGTATCACGCAGGTCTTTTCGGGTAAGTGTAGCCAGCATCGGCAGAGCAGTCTCCACATTGCCCTCTTCATAGGCCTTGGCAATGAATTTCTGAACCTCGCGCCAGTTGCCCTTGGCGTCAATGAGCTGACGGCAAGCCTTTTCCGCATTTTCCCGTGACAATTCCGGAAGACTGAGACGCTCCTCAGCATTGTCCGATGTCGTGAATGTAGATGTATATGCGTGACGGATAGAGTCTTCCGCAGCAAGTCTCACCTTGTTCGCCTCGACAGCCTCAGCTGTCGCGTGAGCAGGGATATTGCCCGGAGCAGGAGGATTGATGTCGCACACGATTTCGAGAGCATCTCCGACCTTATGGCTCAGAACGATGTCCTTGCGGCATTCAGGACCGTCGCCTTCGAGTTTCGCATAACCGAAATTGCCGTCACTATATGCCCAGACCATCATATCGCCCAGTCCGGTGTGAAGCGATGCCTTCCCGTCCTTGTCCGCGGCCAATGTCACAGCCGGGAACACTTCTCCGTAGTTGTAGATGCAGAAATCCACCTTCGCGCCGCTGACAGCATTTCCGTCAATGTCTTTTACGCTCACGACATTGTCACGTGTCTTCACGTAGTTTCCTATCACATTGATTTCCGTAAAGTTAGGCGTGCGGCGGATAACATCTTCCTGTCCGTTGTAGTCTCCGAATACGCGGGTGTGCATAAGCATTGCCCTGGAAGCGGGCTCGTTGAACCAGGCCATATTCAGTTCCGGCTCAGGCTCGCAGGCTCCGAGGAATGACCATTTCCCGTCAGTCCAGACTTCCACCCAGGCGTGGTTGTCGTCAGTATGCGCCCATCTCGGGGTATAGACCTGACGTGCAGGGATTCCCATGGTACGCATCGCCGCCACCGTGAATGTAGATTCTTCGCCACAGCGCCCTTCTCCGCTCAGGATGGTAGCCATCGGGGATGAAGTCCTTCCGTCAGACGGCGTATAGGTCGCCTTTTCGTGGCACCAATGGTTTATTTCAAGCGCCGCATCGTGCATCGAGAGGCCTGCGACACGGGTTTTGAGCGTATCGTAATATACCTTTCTGAAATCATCCAGGCGCTCGTTGTTCACTCGTACCGGAAGCACGAAATGTCTGAACAGCTGGTCAGGTACGTCCTTGCCCCACGGCATCTCCCGTCTTGCCTGCAATGACATTTTCACATTTTCCCTGAAGAATTCTTCGCTGTAATCGCCCTGGTCCGCGATATCCATATACCGGTACAGGAATTCCATCGATTCCTTCTCCCCGATATGATTTCCGCAGGATGCAACAAAAAAGGCTGTGGCAATGCTCAATGTCAATGTCACGAGCCTTGAATACATGTTTCTCATAATGCTGTCTGTACTTGTGGTTTCCCGCAAAGATAGCATTTTTTCCGCCTCGCAAAACGGATAATTTTCATTATCTTTGCGGCCCTTATCCGCAGTGGCATATGCGGACCTAATCTGCAATTGACGAGGAAATGAAACGGACAGCTGTCATCAGAACGGGTATCTCATTGATACCTATCATAGTACTGATCATATTATTGGCATTGAACATCAGCTTTTTCGGGAGCGATGCGATTCTTGGTGCGAGCCAGGTCTCACTGCTGTTCTCCGCAGGCATCTGCGTGTGGCTGGCGATGTGGCTTTTCAAGAAGTCGTGGCAGGATTTCGAGGATGCGATACGGAGCAATATCGGTGACGTCACGACCGCGATTGTGATATTGTTCCTGATCGGAGGCATATCGGGAACCTGGACCATGAGCGGAACTGTGCCGTCAATGATATATTATGGTGTGAAAATCATCTCCCCGAAGATATTCCTGCTGACCGCCTGCGTTATCTGCGCGTTCATCTCCGTGATGATAGGCAGTTCGTGGACCACCATCGCCACCATCGGAGTAGCGCTTATGGGTATCGGCAAAGCTCAAGGCTTCAGTGAGGGGATGATTGCGGGCGCCATCATTTCCGGAGCGTATTTCGGGGACAAGATTTCCCCGCTTTCCGACACGACCGTGATGGCCGCCTCCATTTCGGGCACTCCCCTTTTCAGACATATCAAGTACCTGATGCTCACGACCATACCGTCATTTGCATTGACATTGGTCCTGTTCCTTATACTGGGATTTCTGCACACCGGCAGCGACTCGGCGCAGATTTCCGTCTATACTGAGACATTGTCCTCGAAATTCAACATCTCGCTCTGGACTCTGGTCGTTCCGGTCGCGACGGGCATCATGATTGCGCGGAAGCTTCCGGCTCTTGTCGTGCTGGGCCTGTCCACTGTTCTCGCGGCCATCTTCGCTCTGATTCTGCAGCCGCACATCATTACTGAGATTGGTGTGGGTTCTCTTCAGTCAATGGGCCTGAGCGCAGAGGGTGCAGGAAAAGGCGGAGTGATGTTCACCGGCATTGTCAAGACCATCTATGATTCGGTTTCGGTGAATACCGGTGTGGCGGACGTGGACAAGCTGGTTTCGTCAAGGGGGATGCTCGGTATGCTCAATACTGTATATCTTATCATCTGCGCGATGTGTTTCGGCGGCTGTATGAAGGCCAGCGGAATGCTTCACCACATGGCTTCATTGATCCTGCCGATGACCAAGACGCGCACGGGGCTCGTGGCCTCAACTGTGGGCACGGGTGTCATACTGAACGGCGTCATCTCGGACCAGTATCTCTCCATCATCCTGACTTCCGACATCTACAAGGACATCTATGCCAAACGCGGCTATGAAAGCAGGCTGCTCGGACGCTCCGTAGAGGACTCATCCACAGTCACTTCGCCGCTTTTCCCGTGGAGCAGCTGCGGTATGACGCAGGCCACCATCCTCAGCACCGCGACCATCGCCTACCTCCCGTATTGCTTCTTCAATATCATAAGCCCTCTGATGAGCATATTCATGGCAATGCTCGGGTATAAGATCCGGAAGAAAACTAAATAAGGAAAGTTGAAAATATCGCTTATTAGTCGTATATTCGTGGATACGAAAATACAACTAATAACGTGCTATGAACCGTCAACTGCTTTGCGCAGCACTTGGTATTGCGCTCTTATGCTCTTGCAACAGATGCCCTGAGGGCACTTTCTGTATCAGTAGTGACAAGGAATCCGTAATCAGCGGACTCCACGCGCCTTGGGACAGCCTCGAGGACGACACCCATTTCTCCTGTCTGACCGGAGACTCCGCCTTCAAATTCGTTTTCGAAGTCAATGATTCCACGCTGACCGTCAATGAAAATCCACAGGCCGAACTAGACCTGCTGAATGACGACAGGGTGGAAATTTTCTTCAGTGCGGACAGTGCCATGACCTGCTATTACGGAGCGGAGATGACTCCGGCCGGGCACACCTTGGATTATAAAGCCAAATTCTACAGGGATATCGACTACGCATGGAATTTCAGTACCCTGAAACTGGAATGCGAGCACACGGATATGCACTATACCGTGAGCGGAAGCATTGACCTTCAGGAGCTTGAGTCGATGGGGCTGAACCTGAAAGACGGATTCTACATGGGCGTTTTCCGTGCTGATTACCGCTCTGACGGCTCCGTAAACTGGTATTCTGCTGTCAAATCGGACGACGAGTCTCCTGATTTCCACAAGCCTGACATGCTCTTCAAGGCGGCTATAAGATAGTTTCACGAAAGTTATAAACAATAAGATATGGACAGAATCATTGAATGCGTACCTAACTACAGTGAGGGACGGAACAAAGAAATCATTGACCAGATCGTCGCGGCAGTGGCTGATACCAAGGTCGTTACAGAGCGCGGCGAAGAATCCGTAAAAGTGCTGGACGTCGATCCTGGCGAAGCTACCAACAGGACTGTGGTGACATTCGTGGGAAGTCCGGAAGCTGTTCTCGAAGCTGCTTTCCAGGGCGAGAAAAAGGCTGCCGAGCTGATTGACATGCGCCATCATCACGGCGCACATCCACGTTCAGGAGCTACTGATGTGCTTCCGCTCGTACCGGTTGCAGGTATCACTCTTGAGGAATGCGGAGAGCTTGCCAGAGGACTTGCCAAGCGCATCTACAATGAACTCGGCATCCCGTGCTACTGTTATGAGGCCGCGGCCTACAAGCCTGAAAGAAAGAACCTTGCAGTCTGCCGTGCGGGAGAATATGAAGCCCTGCCGGAAAAAGTCATTGACCCGGAAAGAAAGCCTGATTTCGGGCCTGAGGCATATACAGAGACTGTTGCGAAGGCCGGCGCCAGCAATGTCGGAGCGAGGGATTTCCTGATCGCCGTGAATTTCAACCTCAACACCACTTCCACGCGTCGTGCGATGGCGGTGGCTTTCGACGTGAGGGAGAAGGGACGTCCTGCACGTGAAGGAGGAAGCCTGACCGGAAAAATCATCAAGGACGAGGCAGGCAAGACCGTATGGATTCCGGGAACGCTCAAAGGATGCAAGGCAATCGGCTGGTTCATAGAGGAATACGGTATCGCCCAGGTTTCCATGAACATTACGGATATGAACGTGACTCCGCTGCATGTGGCCTTCGAGGAAGTATGCAGGGCCGCTGCTGCCAGAGGTCTGAGGGTTACGGGAACCGAGATTGTGGGCCTCGTGCCTAAGAGGGTGCTGGTGGACGCCGGCAAATTCTACTTGGAAAAACAGCAGCGTTCTCTCGGCGTGCCTGAGGAAGAGCTTATCAAGATAGCAGTCAAATCATTGGGCCTCAACGACTTGAAGCCATTCAACCCGAAAGAGAAGGTTATCGAATACCTGATGACGGACGAGGAAGTCCAGGCCCGCAAAGAGCGTCTGGTGAGGATGAGCGTGAAGGGATTTGCCCGTGAAACGGCTTCTGAGTCAGCTGCTCCGGGCGGCGGTTCCGTATCCGCATACATGGGTGCTCTCGCTGCGGCTCTGGGCACTATGGTTGCCAATCTTTCCGCCCACAAACGTGGCTGGGACGACAGATGGAAGGAGTTTTCCGACTGGGCTGAAAGAGGCCAGGATGTGATGGAAAGGCTGCTCAGACTGGTAGATGAAGATACTGAGGCATTCGCGAAAATCATGGATGTCTTCTCCATGCCTAAGGGTACTGAGGAGGAAAAGGCAGCACGCGCCGAGGCTATGGAAAAGGCTACACTTTACGCAAGCAGAGTGCCGCTCAAGACGATGCAGACCGCGATGGAGGCGATGCCTGTGGCATTGGCCATGGCCCGCATCGGCAACCCGGCTTCCGCTTCTGACGCTGGTGTCGGCGCGATTGCCGCCCTCGCCGCTGTAAGAGGCGCCCATTTGAATGTCAGAATCAATGCAGCCGGCCTGAAAGACAGGGCATTGGCCGCGGAACTTACCGACGAGGCCGCAAGAATCGAAGCGGAGGCTGTAGCGGCTGAGGCTGAGGTACTTGCTGAAGTAAACAAGAACATAGGACAATAAGATATGACTGATTTCCAGAAACAGATTCTCGAAGGCATCCCTGCAGAACTGCCCGAGAAAAAACCGTATGACGCGTCCGTGAACCATGCACCGAGACGCAAGGACATTCTCACTGACAAAGAGAAGGCGCTCGCGCTGAAGAATGCGCTCCGATACTTCCCGGTCAAGTTCCACGCTGTATTGGCGGAAGAGTTCGCCCAGGAGCTGCACGACTACGGAAGAATCTACATGTACAGGTTCCGCCCTGATTACCAGATGTTTGCCCGTCCTATAGACGAATATCCGGCAAAGAGTCGTCAGGCTGCCGCGATTATGGCAATGATTCAGAACAACCTGGACCCGCGCGTCGCACAGCATCCGCACGAGCTCATCACCTACGGCGGAAACGGTGCGGTTTTCCAGAACTGGGCACAGTACCGCCTGACCATGAAATATCTCGCGGAGATGACTGACGAGCAGACATTGTCGATGTACTCAGGCCATCCTATGGGACTTTTCCCGAGCCACAAGGATGCTCCGCGCGTAGTGGTGACCAACGGTATGGTCATTCCGAACTACTCCAAGCCGGATGATTGGGAGAGGTTCAATGCATTGGGCGTTTCGCAGTACGGTCAGATGACGGCCGGCTCCTATATGTATATAGGTCCGCAGGGAATTGTCCACGGAACCACCATAACTGTCATGAACGCAGCACGTAAACAGCTGCAGGCCAAGGGCATTGACGGAAGCCGCGAGAACATGAAAGGTCTTCTTTTCGTGACGGCGGGACTTGGCGGCATGTCAGGAGCACAGCCTAAGGCCGGAGATATCGCCGGCGTGGTAAGCGTGGTGGCGGAAATCAACCCGCTCGCAGCCCGCAAGCGTTATGACCAGGGCTGGGTGGACGAGCTTCACGAGAGTCTCGACGAGCTCATCCCGCGCATCCGCAAAGCCGTGAATGACAAGGAGGTAGTGTCAATGGCCTATGTCGGCAATGTGGTGGACCTCTGGGAAAGGCTTGCTGAAGAAGACATTGACGTAAATCTCGGCTCTGACCAGACTTCACTGCACAATCCGTGGGCCGGCGGCTATTATCCGGCCGGCTACTCTCTTGAGGAGTCGAAGGTGATGATGGCGGAAGAGCCTGAGCGCTTCAAGGAGTGCGTAAGAGAGTCATTGAGACGTCAGGTCGCAGCCATCAACAGGCTTACGGCCAAGGGAATGTATTTCTTCGATTATGGCAATGCATTCCTGCTGGAGTCTTCACGTGCCGGCGCAGACATCATGAACGAGGAAGGAGGCTTCCGCTATCCTTCTTATGTTCAGGACATTATGGGCCCGCTTTATTTCGACTACGGGTTCGGTCCGTTCAGATGGGTATGTATGTCCCAGAAGCCGGAAGACCTCGCCAAGACAGACGAAATCGCAGTGAAGATATTGTCCGAGGAACTTGCAGAGGCGCCGGAAGAGATTCAGGGCCAGCTCCGTGACAACATACACTGGATAGAAGAGGCCGGCAAGAACCATCTCGTGGTAGGTTCCCAGGCACGAATTCTCTATGCGGACTGTGAAGGCAGGACGAAGATTGCATTGGCCTTCAACGAAGCTGTGAGAAACGGCGAAATTTCCGCTCCTGTCGTGCTCGGACGCGACCACCATGATGTTTCCGGCACAGATTCTCCTTTCCGTGAGACCTCCAACATCTATGACGGTTCTCAGTTTACGGCCGACATGGCCATCCAGAATGTCATCGGCGATTCGTTCCGCGGCGCCACCTGGGTTTCGATCCACAACGGAGGCGGCGTAGGCTGGGGCGAGGTCATCAACGGCGGCTTCGGCATGGTCGTTGACGGTTCCGACGATTCTGCAAGGCATATTACCAACATGCTTTTCTGGGATGTGAACAACGGTATCGCACGTCGCAGCTGGGCCCGCAATGAAGGCGCGCTCCACGCTATCGTAAGAGAGGAGGGACGCACCCCATCGCTCAGAGTCACTGTTCCTGTCAATGCAGATGACTCATTGATACAGAAGACATTGTCCAAATTTTAAAATTCGCTTTCATGTCACATAAAATTTCAAATGACACATTGACATTATGGAAAATAAAGGAAATCATTGACCATAATGAAACCATAACCCTTTCTGAAGAGTCGGAGAAGCAGGTCCTCAAATGCCGTGAGTACCTGGACAGCAAGATGGAAGATATCGGCAGGCCGGTCTATGGTGTCACCACTGGGTTCGGCTCGCTGTGCAACATCACGATTCCTGAGGAGGACCTTTCGCAGCTGCAGCACAATCTGGTGATGTCCCACGCCTGCGGAACCGGCGACACGGTACGTCCTGAAATCGTGAAACTGATGCTGCTCCTGAAGGTGCAGTCGCTCTCTTACGGTCATTCCGGAGTGCAGCTTGCCACCATCGGAAGGCTTATGGACATGTTCAACAACGACATTCTTCCTGTTGTCTATCAGCAGGGTTCGCTCGGCGCTTCGGGAGACCTGGCACCGCTCGCGCATCTCTGCCTTCCGATTATCGGAATGGGTGAGGTCCTTTATCACGGCGAGGTCCGCTCTGCTGCAGACGTCTGGCAGGAACTCGGCTGGGAGCCTATCAGACTACAGTCCAAAGAAGGTCTCGCCCTGCTGAACGGGACACAGTTCATGAGTGCGCACGCCGTATGGGCACTGCTCAAGAGCCAGCGCCTCTCACGTTGGGCTGACTGCATCGGGGCAATGTCACTGGAGGCTTTCGACGGCCGCATCGAGCCGTTCTACGAGCTCACTCACCTTCTGCGCAGGCACAAGGGACAGATGGAGACGGCTGACGCATTCCTCAGTCTGCTTGAGGGCAGCGAACTGATCCGCCGTCCTAAGCAGCACGTCCAGGACCCGTATTCGTTCCGCTGCATCCCGCAGGTCCACGGAGCCGTGAAAGACAATATCAGATATGTGGAATCGGTCATCGGCAATGAGATCAACAGTGCCACCGACAATCCTAACGTTTTCCCTGACGAGGATATGATCATCTCTGCAGGAAACTTCCACGGTGAGCCTATCGCGATTCCTATGGACACATTGGCAATCGCCATGTCAGAGCTTGCAAATATCTCAGAGAGACGTATTTACAAACTTATCAGCGGTCAGAGAGGCCTGCCGATGTTCTTGGTTGCAAAACCTGGTCTGAACAGCGGATTCATGATTCCTCAGTACACGGCCGCATCTATCGTGAGCCAGAACAAGATGCTCTGCTGGCCTGCTTCATGCGATTCCATCCCTTCTTCTCAGGGACAGGAGGACCACGTGAGCATGGGTTCGAACTCTGCCACGAAACTGGTCCGCGTGATGGACAATGTGGAGACCGTTCTCGCCATCGAGCTGTTCAATGCAGCGCAGGCGCTTGAGTTCCGCCGTCCGGGCAAGTCATCTCCTGCCATCGAAAAACTGTTGGAGTCTTACCGCAAAGTCGTTCCGTTCGTGGATGTGGATACATACATGCACCCTCTCATCATGAAGAGCATTGAATTTATCCGCAACGAGGCCAACATGCTATGAAGACTCTCATAAAGAATATAGGACAGATTGTCGGCATCACAGACCAGCAGACTCGCCGCAAGGCGGGAGTGGAGATGTCGGTGACCGGAACATTGGACAATGCCTGGCTTCTGATCGAAGACGGGCTCATTTCCGGTTTCGGGCCAATGTCCGACTGCCCTTGCAGCTGCGAAGTCATTGACGCTGAGGGCGGTATGGTTCTGCCCTGCTTCTGCGACTCCCACACTCACATTGTCTTTGCAGGAAGCCGTGAACGGGAATTCCTGGACAAGATCGAGGGGCTTTCCTATGCTCAGATTGCAGCAAACGGAGGTGGCATCCTGAATTCTGCGGATCTGCTCCACAGGACTTCGGAAGACGAGCTGTACTCACAGGCGATGGCCAGGGTGAATGAAATGATTGCCGCAGGTACTGGTGCCATTGAGATAAAAAGCGGCTATGGGCTCTCGACTGAGGATGAACTTAAGATACTCAGAGTGATACGGCGTATCAAGGAGTCTTCTCCTGCTATAATAAAGTCCACTTTTCTCGGGGCTCACGCTGTGGGACGCGCCTATGCGGGAAGGCAAGAGGACTATGTGAAGCTTGTCTGTGAGGAGATGGTCCCGGCGGTAAGCGCAGAGGGGCTTGCGGATTTCATTGACGTTTTCTGCGAGGAGAATTTCTTCACTCCGGAGCAGACTGACAGGATTCTTTCTGCCGGTGAGAAATATGGAATGCGTGCGAAGCTTCATGCGAACCAGCTTGCGGTTTCAGGCGGCGTACAGGTGGGCGTGAAGCACAATGCCCTTTCTGTGGACCACCTCGAGAGCACGACTGATGATGAGATACGCTCTCTCGCCGACGCTCCTGACACGATGCCGACAATGCTTCCGGGCGCTTCTTTCTTCCTCAGGATGCAATACGGCAAGGCCCTGGATTTCATTAACTCGGGACTGGGACTTGCATTAGCATCAGACTATAATCCGGGCTCTTCCCCTTGTGGAGACATGCGGTTTGTCATGTCGCTCGGATGTATCCAGATGAGGCTGACGCCGATACAGTCGTTCAATGCATGCACGCTGAATTCCGCTTATGCTATGGGCGTGGAAGGCGAGGCCGGCTCGATTACGGTCGGCAAGAAAGCCAATGTTATAATTACCAATAAGATACCTTCATTGACCTGGATTCCTTACTGCTACCGCTCGCCTTTCATAAACAAGGTTCTGCTCGGCGGAAAGGTAATGGTTGACAATAACAAGAAACTGTTTTGAAATGATTTCAGGACAGATTCCAAAACGAACTGAAATATGATAGTGATGAAATTCGGCGGCACGTCCGTCGCTGATTGCGCTGCGATTTCGCGCACAATAGAAATTATCCGGAAAAAGCTTCCGGAACGCCCTGTCGTGGTAGTGTCAGCATTGTCCAAAGTGACGGACCTGCTCTACCGCATATCAGATGAGGCGAAGAAACGTGATTTTGAAGAGGCCTCGGCCTTGCTCAGGCAGCTCAGAAGCAGGCATCTCACTCTGGCTGAGGAACTTATAAGTCAGTCGGAGAGCATTGACAAGGAAAGTATTCTGGAGGACGCTCAGAGGCGGGTCAATGAAATTTGTGACAAGCTTTCACATTTCATTGAGGCGGTATGCGAGCTTGGAGAGCTTTCGTACAGGAGCAAGGCCGTCATCATCGGCAATGGCGAATATCTTTCGTCCAACATCATCTGCTGCGCGATGAATGCGAGGGGTATCAGCACCCGCCTTATGGATTCGCGCAAGATGATCATCACCAATGCCGATTTCCTGAAGGGCGAGCCGAAACAGGACCTGATCTCGATTAAGGTCAATGCTGAGGTTTCCTCTCATTACACTGACTGCGAGGCTGTTATAACTCAGGGGTTCGTTTCCGCCACGGAAGACGGAGAGCCGACGGTGCTCGGCAGAGGTGGTTCTGACTATACGGCATCATTGATAGGAATGGCTGTCGGGGCACAGCGAATCGAAATCTGGACGGATGTGGACGGTGTCAAGACTGCGGATCCGAGAAAGGTGGAGGGCACGCGGAGTCTTGAGCGCATTTCGTTCGAGGAGGCTGCCGAGATGGCGCATTTCGGTGCCAAGGTGCTGCATCCGATGACTATCGAGCCGGCGGTGAAGAAGAACATTCCGATTTACGTGCTGAATTCCATAAATCCGGACGGCAAGGGAACTGTAATTCTTCAGAATTCGTTTATCGACGATGGTGTGAAATCCGTGTCCAGCAAGGAGAACATATTGGTAATCAACATCTTCTCCACGAAGATGATCAATGTTGCCGGCTTCCTTATGAGCGTGTTTGAGATCTTCAGCCGGAACAATGTGTCTGTGGATCTGATAAGCACGTCGGAGGCCAATATTTCAGTTACGGTGGATGCTTCCCAGAACGTGGACAATGTCATCCGCGAACTTTCGTCTTTCGCCGATGTTTATGTGGACCGCGACAAGGCTCAGGTGAGTGTAATCGGCAAGAATCTGGACAATGTGACAGGCATTCTCGAGAAGACGTTCGCTCCGCTAAGTGACTACCGTATCTATATGATCTCGCAAGGCGCGTCCTATGTCAACATCAGTTTCGTGGTGGACCGTACCGCTCTCAACAAGGTAGTCTCTCTGCTTCACAGGAGCCTGTTCGGTTAGGGTATATCCACGACTTTTCTCCGGTATTGGATTAGGTCAACGACTGCTTTTGTGGATGTCCCGATGCCGGTTGTTTTGGATTTTTGAAAAATATACATAACTTTGCAATCCTTTCGGACACAGAAGTAGGCAGCTTCCAAAAGGCCGACTTCAGCGATGGGCTTAATGTTATGAGTCTTCCGAAGGGTTTTGCGAGCGTGTTGTAATTGGTAGCCAAGCCAGACTTAGGATCTGGTGCCTTCGTGCGTATGGGTTCGAGTCCCTTCGCTCGCACAAAAAAGCCGTGGAACTCCACGGCTTTTTTCGTGCGAGCTTCGGGCCTCATGGCTTTTCTTTCCCCTCTGTCACTAACGTGACATCTCCCCAGGGAGAATATACGTCTCCGACGTTTCGTCGCTCGCACACTCTCAGAAACGGCAGTAGTCTCCCTCGTCCTCTTTTTGCGCGAGCCTCGGACGTACGCCTAATGATGGAGGTGGTTTACTCCCGCCAGGATGCGCAACGCTTATTCTGCTGGCTATCAGCGATTTAGGTATTTTCAGAGTTGTAAAAACCACAACTCTGATTTCGGTTAAACAGCTGATGCACAGCAACTTGCAGGTCGCGCTGCAAAACGCGGAGACGCTGGCCTTTTGTTTCCATGTTAATCTGTTCTTGAGATTTTCATGGGCAAAAGTACGGAACCACAAAAAACGCGTCAAAACGCATCCGCGGAGACGCTTACCATATTGTCGCCGCCTTAAGTCAGGAACAGAAATCAACCGACCAGCCGTCTATGGTTCTTGTCACGGTGGATATGTTCACCCCGATTTTCACAAGCCTTTTTCCGTCCTCGAAGCGATACGGAATCATATAACCTTTGTCGTCAATCTGTTTCAGGGTTGTTTCCGCAGTGCTGTCAACCTTGAATTCAAACACATAGATTGAGTCATCCGTCCAGCATACTGCATCAGCACGACCCACAGCGGATTTTTCTTCCGTGCGAATATGGTAACCCAACAGGGAGAAAATGAGATAAATAATCGTCTGGTAGTGCTTCTCTGTCTTGTTTTCAAGGTCGTTCGGCATCCCTGCGAGAAACGATTGCATCCTAGACAACGCCTCGTCAATATCGCCCTTCCTCAATGCAGCATTGAAACGAATCACGAATGAGGCTCCTGACGGGTTGTTTCCATTGTAACCAGCCAGCAACGAGTCCAGAAATCCCGATCGCACTTCTTTGTTCGGATATCCGAGCGTATAACTGTCAAGTTCCCTGTCATAGTCCTTGATAGTAAGATAGCCAGTCTGATAGAGAAGAGGTATCGGATTGTCCGTAAGCTCCGGAGAGACATTGAACTCATTTAGAGAAACATACTCCATCTTGTCAAGCTCCCGCTCGTCAATCGGCTTGCGTTCGAGCCTCTCTATCAGATATGTCGGAGTGGCCGTCTCAAACCAATATTTTCCGAAACGTCTGTCGGAGAACGCGTTAAGCAGGCTGAACGGATTATATATATCCTCGGAACCAGCACAGAAATGATAACTGTCATAGTTTTCTTTCAGAAGTTCCAGCACCCTCTCTCCACTCACGCCTTCTGCCTTCGCGAGTGCCACTATCTGCTCAGGGAAAACACGTTCAAGTTCCGATTGGGAGATTCCGCAGATAGAAATTCCTCATTATCTGGCGCATAGGAATCAGCCGCTCCCTATCATTCATCACATCAAGAAGAGGGGCGTCATACTCGTCTATGATAATGACAGCTTTCGCTCCGGTCTGCTCGACGGAACGCCTTACAATACCTGCAAGACGCTGATTTATATTCTTTTCCGTTTCTCCACGGCCAAAAGCCAGTTCATAAGTATGAAGTTTCTCATTCAGTTCCTCAAGCAACTGCTCCTCATTCATATGCTTTGCCGTTGACATATCAAAATGAAACACCGGATGCTTCACCCACTCAGTCTCCAGTCTGCCGGCCTCCAATCCATCGAAGAGTTCCTTCTCCCCGGCAAAATAGGAATGGAAAGTCGATGACAACAAAGACTTTCCGAAACGGCGCAACTGTCATAATAATAGCCGCTACGGGCTTTGAAACCGGCAGCGGCATATCGTTATAGGGTGAATGTACCTGTTATTTCAATTTCGGTTCTGAACCGGAGAAGTCCCAGATATCGGTACTCCAGCCAAGTGACTGAGCCAGGCTGGAAGCAGTGGCTGAGGCTTCTGCGGCTTTGCCGTGATATGGGTAGATGTATGTGTACGTCGAAGGAACTGGAGCCACCACCAATGGAGTTGTCGCGTCAGCATCTTCCTGATCATATACCTCACTGCAATAATTGGCAGTCAGGGTTGCCGTCGGTTTTCTCCAGCAGTTTTTCAAGGAATTTTTCGTTCCTGTATAGCCGACTATTATTCCGGAACCTCCACCATTTTCATCTTTGCGGGTTGCAGTGATATTGTCAAACCACGCGATGCAGGATTCGATTGTATTGTCATAGCCATTACCGTTTGCGTTCCAAACGAGACCGCCGGCTCTGCCAACTATTCCTCCGACGCCTGCCCAGCCTGTTATATTCCCGGAAACATAACATCTTCTTACGGAAGAGCCTGTTCCCAAATCTCCGACAATACCGCCTACTCTCTGACCGGTAGGGACATTCACGCGCCCAGAAAAAATGCAGTCCTCTACATTGACAGCCTTATCATTGACTGCAACTCCAAGGATACCGCCGACACCGGATACATTGTTAACATTTATCGCAATCTCGGACGAAGACTCACAACATTTAATAGTCAATGTATTTTCATTTTTTCCGACAATTCCACCTACACTAGTCCCACACACTATCTTACCGGAAGAAAGGCAATTTTCAATGGTCGATTCAGATGAAGTAATACCTGCGATGCCTCCTGCAAATTGGGTTGCGGCATTGACTTCGCCGTAGAACTTGCAGCCTGACAATATGCCTCCCTGATAGTGTCCGACGATTCCGCCGACTCTTTCTCCCGCACTCTTGACCGTCGCATATACCTCGCAGCCTGTGATTTCTGCTCCTGCAGCCGATTGCCAACCTACAATGCCACCAGTGTATGTATTGTTGATGCCCTTTGTAATTTCAACAACTCCACGAACAATACAATTTTTAATCTTCACTGCAGAATCAATCGTCTTTCCGACAACCCCTCCTGTCGCAGTTCTATTGCTCCCATCTCCCATAGGGTTGCTGACAGTCACATTCACAGTACAATTCTCTATCGTCGCCTCACGAGCGTTACCGCCAAGGCCGCCGACCGACTGTCCTTTCCCATTACAAGTAATGATTCCGCTCGCCTCCACTTCGCTGACTATGGCTGGTTTTCCTCCCGTGCCGATATATCCGCCGATTATTCCGGCTCCAGAATTGGAGGCACTGACAATCTCCGCATCGACAAATTTCACATTATAGCACTTTCCATAGAGTACGCCGAAGAAACTTGAATAATGCTTTTCCTTCGACGTGAGATTCTTGAGGGAATGTCCGCCGCCGTCAAAAACAATTCCAAGGTCGTATGGTTCATCCGGATTAAGCGGATCCCAGTTTTTGATTGAGGACATATCGATATCGTTCATCAGCTTGAAATATGTCATCTGACCTTTTACGAGCACCGGTTTCATCGCAAGAAGGTCGCGGGTAGTGCTGAGCCTGTATGGGTCAGATTCGGTGCCTGCACCTTCAAGGACTGTGTTCCAATTTTCGGCATTGAGCTGAATTGTGTTCAATTGACCGCCTGCGAGATTTACGCTTTTCTCTATGGAGAAGGACTTTTTGATTGAAACTCCCTCAGCTTTGACCGTCAGCGTCAGTTTCGTACCGGCTTCGATGGTAGCCTCCGTCCATGACGACATCAGATACGCCGTAAATATGTGGTCCACCGAGATATCCACATTCTCCAACGAAAGGCCGAGCGAGCTGCTCTTTGCCGTGCCGGCATTGTCCGTGAAGAAAACATCTGAAGCAGCGGAAAGGCTGACTTCTTTCGGTCTGGTGACATATTCCGGCAATTTTACATAAAGTTTTACAGCCCCGTTAAGTTTGGCTCCTGCATCTGCAAAAGAAATGTTGCTGATGTCTGACAGCCCGGCAGCCATCGCATTGAGCTGAAGATGCGCCGTCGAGCCGTTGCCCTTTTGAACCTGACCGGTGTATGAACGATTCCCGAGAGCCTCCGCAGTTTCATAATTTCCCGGATATATCGCGGTAAAACTGGTTCCCTCGAGTTCATTTCCCTCGAAAGTCGCTGTCTTTCCGTTAATTTCTTTGATACTATAGGTCTCAGACTTGCCGGTTTCGGAAATGATACGGATCACATCCGTCTGTTCCCACGACGGTTTGATGACGGAGGCTCCTGCCTCGAACTTCACTTTAGTAACGAGTTCATCGGGAAGCGATGCTGTTATGGTGATTCTATTTTTCTGCCCGTCATTTACGTGATTTTCACTTTCTTTAGCACAGGAAATGACAGAAAGCGCAACCGCAGATGCGAGCGCAAACATATCTAAAAACCGTCTCATGATCATAAACAATTAGAATCCTTCAAGATAAATCCAGTTTTCTTCGAAATCTTTCAGTTGCGACGACTTCGACTGACAGAAGCCTGCTTCAACAGAAAAGTTCAGTTCGACGATTTCAGGGCTGCTATATTCTCTTGAGTGCCCGATGGTTTCAGTTCTTCTTGTTATCATAATATCATATGGTTATAATGCTGTCCCGGAACGGAGATTCCGGAACAGCCATGTGGTTATCTATTTCTTCGTATCCATAACGTATATATGGGAGGATAGCACCCTTTCTCCTGTGTGGTCGAAACCGCCTCTGTCTGTAGGATAGTTCACGACGTGCGTGTCCGGATCGCCCTGACCGCTGACACAGAGAGTTGATGAGCCGCCACCATCCATATTCAGGGCATACTGAGGATTGAAATTCTCCTTCAAGAAGAAGGTAAGTTCGCGCGCATTCATACCCTCGGCAATTCCAGGACGTCGTCCGTCAACGACAATCATCAGGAAATGTTTGTCTTTCGTAAGTGCCACTGCAGTTCTTGGATGGCGCACTCCCTGGTGACGAATAGGATCCTCATACTTGAGAGCCTCAAGCTGCGACTGGGTGTAACCGTCCGGAACGAAATTGGCCCCAACCGTCTCATAATTGTCTATGAGCATAGGTGCTGAAGACAGAATGTTGGCTTCCTCTCTCTTATTGTAAACAGCGCGTGTCTTTTCGATGTCCCGATTGCAGTCCTTTGCGGTAAAATCTATCTTCACGTCCTGCTTTCCGTCGGTATATACCGCAGCTTCAGATTTCCACTGTGGCACTCCGGTATTCATAACGTAAGGATTCGGAATTGCGAACTTGACTATGCCGTCCACCTTTATATAACAGGACTCCGGCTCATATGCGGCATTCACCACTCCCACGGCACCGAGCTTTGACATTGTCGCGGACGTTGTCGCCCCGTCGTGATAGTCGAACTTGACTTCATATCTGTCGGAATTAAGATCGACATCAAGCACTGAAACAATCTGTTCCGCACCTGAAATCTCATCATATCCACGGAAAGATTTGAAAATCAGTCCTTCACTGACTGGACTCTCTGTCCACTTGCCCTGAAGCTCCGTCTGTGAAGTGGAAGGACTGCTGTCCTTTGGCACAAATGCAGAATTGTCCTGCGACTTTGCACAGCTTCCACAACCTGCGAGCAGGATGACGAGAGCGAAAAGAATATATCTTGTTGTGTTTGTTTTCATTTTTTTCTATGATTATTTTTTAAGAGATGGAATTTGTTTCGAGAAGTCCCAGATGGATGCATCCCAGCCGAGGCTTTGGGCGACAGCGGAGGCATTGCTGCCAGATGCCGCCTTGCCGTGGTATGGGAATATGATATAATCCGCAGACGTGGAAGGTTCAGAGATTACCAGCGGAGCGGAAGGACCAGCATTTTCCTGATCATAAAGATTGCTGTAGAACTCTGCCGTCAATTTCATTTCACTCTTGCGCATGCAGTCCTTCAGGACATTCTTGGTCGCAGTAAAACCGACTACCGCGCCTGAACCTGCCTTTGTATTTGTGTCTGAGGCAGGACGTGTTGCAGTTATATTGTCGAGCCAGACAATGCATGACTCGATATTGTTCCCATAATCAGAGCCGGCTGCCGCCCAGCCACCGTTGCATGCTCTTCCGACGACGCCACCTATACAGCCCCAGCCATCTACAGCCCCCGAAACGAAGCAATTCTTCACAGAGGAAGATGAAAGCAAATCACCGACTATGCCGCCGAGTCTCTGGATACCTTTCAGCTTTCCGGAGAAAAGACAATCTTCGACAGTCAGTTTGTTCTCATTTTTTCCGATAATGCCACCACAGTTTTCCTCACCTTCCACTTCTCCGGAAACCATGCAAGACTTAATGCTCGCGACGCCACCGGAGATTCCTGCTATTCCTCCTACAAGATTGGATGCAGAACTCAGATTACCGCTGAACTCACATCCGGACAAGGCTCCGCCCTGGAAATGGCCGATGATGCCGCCTACACGCTCGAGTTCACCCCTCACAGTCGCAGTCACCACGCATCCTGTCACGCTGACTTCACCGCCGGATTCCCAACCGATAATACCACCTGTGTATTTGCCCCTGTTATTGATGACACTGCCATCTACTTTGCATCCGGAAATCACGACACCTGCATTTGATTTTCCGACAATTCCTCCGCAGGATGCCCTCTGCGTGTTGTGAACCACGTCAGATATGACGTTGACAGTAATGTCGCAGTTCCTGAATTCACTGTTTGCAGCCACTCCGGCAAGGCCTCCAGTCTGCGCTTCACCTGCAGCTTCGTTGGTCAGCGTCACATTAGCCTTCACATTGGAAACGACAGCCTTGATTCCGGCATTGGTCCCTGTCCAACCGCCGAGAAGGCCGCAATTCCCTGCAATGCCGAGGACTGTAGCGTCAACGAACTCCACATTTTCGCATACACCATTAAGCACACCGAAGAAACTTGCATAGATTTTGGCGCCGGAGCATGAGAAATTGAGGATTTTATGCCCATCCCCGTCAAAATGGATTCCGAGGTCGTAAGGGTCTTCAAAATTGAGCGGTGTCCAATTCTGCTTTCTCAAATCTATATCTGTCGTGAGCTTGACATAGACAGTCTCTCCTTTCTTCAGGACAGACTTGAGGTTGAACAGTTGTCCGGCAGTGGAAAGAAGATAAGGGTCGCTTTCCGTTCCTGAGCCTTTGCTGATTTCTTCAGGAGTTATCGGAGCATCGGGATCCTCCACCTTGACATGTCCGCAAACTTCTGCAACATCTGCCCTCGAAGCAAGCCAATTGAAAGTAGGGTAGCCGTTTGCAACACTGCCGTCCTTTGCCCAAGGATCACCCCAGCCGGTTACGACAGCACGAAGTTCCGCGTCAGTCTTTCCATCAGGATTGTCAAGTTCCGATATGGTATTTGCATAGGTGCAGGCTCCGTCATAGACTTTTTTCGTCCCGCTCACAAGACCGGTATTGTCTTTAGGCCCGGAAACGGAACTGTTCCAAGCCACCACGTTCTGGAGATAGGAACTTCCCTCAAGATTACCTGCTATACCGCCACAGGCTCTGTCCGCAGAGACTCTTCCTGTAGCATATACGTTTGTCACAATGCCACCGTCCAGCATATTGCCGACAATGCCGCCACCCTGACCAGAGGCGCTGACACGAGCAGACGAATAGCAATTGTCAATCTGACAGGAATACGGAGAATATGCAGTTCCTGACATTCCCACTATTCCTCCGGCAGGATTTCCGCTGACCGAGCCGCTGACAAAGCAGTTCTTTATGCTTCCTACGTAGTTGCTGCTCTTCGGGGCACGGATGCCGAGATATCCCGCAATGATTCCGGAGGCATTGGAGCCGGAAATCGCAGCGTCAAGAAACCCGACATTGCGACATTCACCGCAGAGTATTCCGAAAAAGCTCGAATAGTTCTGCCCTTTGCAATTGAGATTCTTGATGACGTGTCCGTCACCGTCAAAATCGACAAAAAGACTGTAAGGCTCCGCATTGTTGAGCGGAACCCAAGGGATGTCTTTCATATCTATGTCCGCGGAAAGTCTGAAATAGACCATTTCTTCCGGAGACAGCCCTTGCGGCATATTTGCCAAATGCTGCGCTGTCGCAATAATATATGGAGATTCCGGAGTTCCGAAACCAGAAGCGAAGGCTCCTCCCAATCCTCCTGTGTCTTCACTGGAGTCTCCTGTTCTGTCTGGCGGTACCCTCGAATATGAATCCAAAGGGTCATAGCGGCAAGACAGAAGCGACGCGAGCGTCAGCATCAGTGTAACAACATATACCAATATTTTATATATCCTTTTCATAAACATTGATTTTTACCATCCTTTATTCTGTTCGATTTTTCCGCCCGTAAGGATTATGTCTTCCTTAGGAATCGGATAGAAATAATCACGCTCTTCGTTCCATTTCCTCACCATATCGGAGAAGAAAACTATTTTCCCGGAGCCGTTCCCTGAAAGCTTGTAGTCTGTGTCAATGTTGAACCATGTGACGTTCTCCTTCACGGAAGGTTGAGCGCCACTATAGACGCAGATATCAGCATTACCGTCACCGTTCACGTCATAAGCCTTTCCTATCTTGTCGGCAGGAATGTAGATGCCTTCCATTTTCTGTCCTATGCAGGCACCCTCCTTCCATCGCATCAAATCCCACCAGCGGTTCTGGCTCTCAAGCACGAGTTCTATTGTCCTTTCCCTGCGGATTTCGAGAATCACGCCCTTGTTCGCACCAGTGACATTGGCATAGCCGGTCTCCGCAGAAGACAGGTATGGATCCGGAGAATCATTTGCCGCGCCAAGATTCAAATCAGGCATCTTAGCCCGTGCACGAATCTTGTTTATCGAAATATCCAAGTCTCCCTGCGTGATTTCCCCAAGTTCGGCCTTAGCTTCGGCATAGTTGAGATAAATCTCCGCCATACGGAAAAGCGGCAGGTCATTGTAGGAAGCAGCACTTGAGTTGAGGTTTGCCTCAACGATATATTTGTGTGGCTGATAGCCCGTTATGCAGTTGGAAAAATTCAGTCCCTTGGTTGTTCTGATAGTCTGGGCAAGACGCGGGTCACGTCCTGAGACTTCATTGACAAATTCAATCTTGTCATAATCTGGCTTGTCCGTAAACCTCGTTCCGTCTGCCATAAGATAGCTGTTTACGAATTTCTTGGTAAAGCCGCAACGGCCCTCACCAGGAGTATTGAAAGTTCCCAAAACGGAATTCGGGAGGGATGCTGACTGATCATAATCCCTCGCAAGGATAACCTCAACGGATTTTGCGTTGTCAGAGGTGAAGAGATCGCGATATGGCTGAGTCCCGGATGTGTAGAGAGAATAGCCACGCGGGGCATTCATGAGTGCGTCTGATGATTCCACACATAGGCGAAGCCATTTTTCCGAATCCGCAAGGCCATGATATTTGCGGAAAGTACCCTCAAACAAGCAGATGCGGCTTTTGAGTGCCATAGCCGTCCACCAAGTCACGTGATAGAGGTCTTTCGTACTGTTTTCTTTCTTGAAAAGTCTGATTGCTTCATCGATGTCTTCGATGACCTTTTCCATAACGAAGTCGCGGGAATCCCGGGCTTTATAGAGAGCCGGATCATCGGTTCCCGGAACGTGGTCAAGCCACGGAACATCTCCGAAACGTTTCACCATATTGAAATAGTAGTGTGCCCTGAAAAATTTGGCAACACCGGTATATTTCCGCACAGCTGCCGCATCAGGGCAATTGCCGATATTCTCAAGCAGGAAGTTGATATGCCTGAGAGCTTCGAAAGACCAGCCTCCGCCCTTTTCAGGAACGGTACGTGTGAGACTAACCTCACTCGCAAGCGGAATCCAAATCATATTGTCACCGATTTCCTTGTATATTCCGTTTCCTCCAGGGAGAATATCGCTATAGAACCGGTTTGCATAAAGTTCCAGCTCCGATTCGTTCTTGAAATATGTCTTCACAGTCACAGCAGCCTTTGGCGTGAAATCCAGAAGATCGCAGGAGCACAACAATGCTGATGCAAAAATGACGGATACAATTCCTTTTATCATTGATTTTTTCATATACATTGTCCTCCAGAATTAAAGTGTTATGTCAAGTCCGAAAGTGAATGTTCTCGCGTACGGATAGACCATTCCTGCTCCTCTTCCATTTTTCCATGTGAGCGATGATGACGCCTGTTCCGGGTCAATGTACCGGCTCTTCAGCGCAGTAAAAGTAGCGAGGTTCTCACCTGAGAAGAAGATGCGGAACTTGGTCATATGCATCTTCTCAAGCCACTTCTCAGGAAGAGTGTAGCCAATGGTAAGATTTTTCAGACGGCAGTAGCCGACATTCTGGAGATAGCGGTCGTTTACCGCTCCTAGTTCTCTGTTGGTCATGAGGGCGACATAACCCCTCGGCCTCGGGAAATACGCATTCGGATTGGTCTCCGACCATACCCTGCTCATAAAATCCTTCGGAATGAATGAAACGTAAGGACGGGAATACGGTCCCCAGAAAGCATAGTCTTCGGTACTAGGATACATATTCTGACGTCCTATACCCTGCAACATCATGGAGAAGTCTATGCCTTTCCATCCGAGACTCAGCGTTCCGCTGAAGTTATAGCGTGGAAGTGAATTTCCGATTACGACCATATCTTTTACGTCATCTGCCGAAGTCGTAGGCTCAATCTTCCCGTTTCCGTCCAGATCAAGGAACTTGAGGTCGCCGGCGTGGAGTCCTGTATCCACAATCTCCGTGTTGATCATATCATTGACAGCACTCTGATCCACTTTGTATGCCATTGCATCTGCATTCGTCGCAAAGAGTCCTCCTATACGGTAGCCCCAGATATCTCCGAGTTTCTGCCCTACGTATGGGCTTGCCAGCGTCTTGTTCGGATTGTCGTATTTCGTGACATATGAGACATTGTCGCCCAGGCCGAAACTGACCCCATAGCTGAAGTCATCGCCGGCAAGACGGAAACTGTCATTCCACGAAATTGTGAACTCATAACCGAGAGTGCGAAGGTCCGCCGAATTGTTTTTCGGAGCAGCAGCACCGTAAGTGGAAGGAAGTGCCTGACTCTGCATTATCATATCCTTCGTATCGCGGATATATGCATCTCCGCTGAAGTTGAGCCTACCTCTGAACATCGAAAGATCGAGTCCGATATTATTTGTGTATATCTTCTCCCATGAGATGTCTGACGCATTCGGTGAAGACTCATTGGCGTAATAAACTTTCTGTCCCTCACCGAAACGGTAATTGAGCTGGCCAGAGGTGCTGATTGTCTGTATGTAATCATAATATCCCACTGCACTCTGGTTTCCGATGGAGCCATAGGAATACCTGAGTTTCAAGTTATTGACCACATGCTTCGCATTTTTGAAGAACTGTTCCTCACTGATTCTCCATCCGAGGGAGAATGACGGGAAGAATCCGAAACGACGCCCCTTGGCAAAACGCGAACTTCCGTCGTAACGCCCGCTGGTCTCGACGAGATAACGGTCTGCGTAGGCATAGTTGAGACGATAGAAGAAACCGAGGACTGCATAGTCATTCTGACCTCCACGGGTGTATATATTGTCACCTACAGCGATGTTGAAATCCGAAATTTCTTCACTCAAGAGATCGTAGCGACGCATATAATTCGTCTTGTAGTATTTATACTCGTAATTGACACCGGCCATAGCCTTGAAGTCGTGCTTCTCTCCGAAAACATCTCCGTAAGTCGCATAAGCATTGAAGACATTCCTGCGGGTAGTGTTGTAACTCTCCTGGATTCTGTCTTTAGCAGCCTCGTCAGAAGCCGACATATAGAGAATCTTGCCCGGTATGCGGGAATAAGGGACATCCACGAAACGGTTGAATGCATAAAACATCAAGTCTGTGTAGGAATAATTTGCCCTTATCTCAAACTGTTTCACCGGTTTGATAACGGCTTCAAAGGTAGTCCTGAGTTCTGTATTCTTGTCCGCCATATCGTGCTTGCCGTATTCGGCGATTGCGTGAACTCCGTTTGTCACCCTGTATGTAGGGCTTGTTGAAGAGTAGTAAACAAATGTACCATCCGGATTTATCGGGACAATACTTGCAAGGGCATGATTCCATGCGCTGGAGAAATATTGGTTGAAAGCGCTGGAGCTACCTGGGAACGACTGCTTACGGCTCGACCAGTTGGTGTTGTTGGTGAGTTCGAGCCAATCTGTGACCTTAACTCCGATTTTCGTACGGAAAGTATAGTGGGTATAATGATCCGGCTTTATCGCCTTGGCTCCAGTCTGGTCATAGAAATTGCCGGAAAAGAGGAAATTCACTCTACCAGTACTTCCGCTTACGCTCAGGTTGTGGTCGTGAGTCGGACGGGTATTGTTGAACATATAATTGTACCAGTCGAAATTGGCGTAGTATTTATATACACCATCCTTCTCGACTACCCAAGGTCTCGACGGATCTTCCACTTTGTCGTTACGGCGTATCCACAGTTCGTGGTAGTCCTCTGCAGTGTAAGTCGTGTAAGGTGTACCCTGATATGTACGGTAGAACATATCATTGATATATGCACTGTAATAGCCTCTGGTCTCGAAATCTGTTGACACCGTGGATGTTCCGAAAGTGAACTTTCCGTTGTAGGATACCTTTATCTTTTCATCCGTCGGGTTCTTGGTATTCACGAGTACGACTCCGAAACCGGCACGCGCACCATAGACTGCAGATGCCGAAGCATCTTTCAGAACGCTAATAGACTCGATATCGTTAGGATTCACATCACGCAAGTCCCCCTCTACGCCGTCAATGAGAATGAGAGGTCCGGTTGATGAGGCTATTGAGGTCACACCTCGGATGTTCACTGTCGCCCCATCACCCGCACGTCCTGAAGTCTTGACCATGACATTAGGCATAGCACCCTGAAGCATCTCACCTACGGAAGCAGCATTGCGGTTGCGCAGATTGTCTCCGTCAACAACTGCCACTGCGCCGGTAAGGTTCACTTTCTTCTGAGTACCATAGCCTATGACCACGGTTTACGTGAGGAACTCCGTATCCGGGGAAAGAACGATTTCAAGCGGAGCCGTATTCCTGACAGGAATTTCTACGTCTGTAAAGCCTATAAACGAAACGACGAGAATTTCATTCAAAGCGACGTCAAGACTGAATTTTCCGTCAATGTCGGAGACCGCTCCGGCTCCATGGCGTCCCTTGACCACAATCCCGGCTCCGACCAAAGCTTCTCCGTCATCGGATTTTACGCTGCCTTTCAAGTTGAAGCGTTCGTCAGACCTGCCGACATTGTCTTTCTCCGCCACACGGCTCTCGGAAACAAGCACTGTGCGTCCGCTTACGCTTACAGACACTGGCTGCCCCTCAAACACTTTTTTTACAGCTGTTTCAACGTCAACATCCGCCAGAGACACGGAAACCTTTCGCTCCATATCTATTCCTGACGATTTGACCACCACCGAATATCCATATCGGGACTGGATTTCGGCGATTACCCTCGACACTTTGACATCACGCATATTCAGCGTTATGTCCTGGGCGTACCCCAGTGCACACGACAGAAAAACTGCGGTCAGCAAGGCGACGAGTACCCTGTTAAAAGATTTCAGGTTCATCTTACTGTTAGTTTAATTTTGTTATTAATGTGATTAATTCTGAAATGCCGCTCTACATTGAGCGCATTCAGTATCTCATCGAGATTCTCTCCGTTAATAAACGATGCATAGTATTTCTCCCCCGCAATGCTGTCCTCCACGCTTATATCCACTTTGAAGCGGCGTGAAAGCGTGCCGACTATCTCTGAGAGTGTGGCATCGACAAACTGAAGTCCATCGACGTCCAGAACCCGTTCATAACTATTGACATCGAAATGTAATCTTTTTATATTGCCTTTTTCCTTGTCATAGCGTATAATTTCGCCGGGAACGAGCTTTACGGATGTCCCGTCGGCGCGCATACAAAGCTCTACAGAACCGTTGAGAAGCGCGACCTCCTCATTTTTGGAATCCATAAAAGAGGACACGTGAAAGCGGGTTCCGTGGACGATTACATCCATATTGTCGGAAACTGCGACGAATTTCTTCTCAGGATCCTTTGCGACATCAAAGAGGACATCTCCGCTGATAAATACTTTTCTTTCAGAAGATGAGAACTTGTCCGGATATATCAGGCGGCTGCACGGACCGATTTTCACAGATGTCCCGTCGGATAGTTCCACAGAAGCATTTTCCGCATATGCCGTGGAAATCTCATTCCATACGGTCTCCGTCTCACCACCTGCTCCAAATGAGAGCCAAAGGCAGGTGAACAGCAGCGGGATAAATAAAACCGCTGCAATGTTCGAGACAATGCGCAGCGCCGAATGCCATCTCTTGCGGATTGTCAGACCGACATTTTTCGCAAAACTATCAAAAGCCGCCTCGCCCATCGATACGTCCTTCCCTGAAACTTCTGACTCCGCCTGCCTGAGCAGTTCGCCAAGAACCACATCAAACTGGGGACTATCCTCATTCTCCAGAAGCAAGTCCTGGAATTTACTTATGTTTTTATCTGAATTCGAGCTCATACTATACAATGAACTCGAAAAGAGGGAGAATCCCCCAATCAGAAAATGAAAAAATTCAATCTACGACCGGAACTTGGTTTTCAGTTCGCTGAGTGCCAGAGTGATATGTCTCTCAACTGTCTTTTCGGACAATTTGAGTTCTTCAGATATTGAGCGGTTTGTTTCCCCTTCCATTTTCATATCAATCACGGTCTTACGCTGTTTTGGCAATGTTTTCACAGCATCGTCAAGCATTTTCCTGCGTTCTTTCCTGAGCAGTTCCTCCTCCACTGAAAGCATAGTTTTGTCCTCTATTTTGGACTCTTCCACCTGCGCAAATGACTTCCTGTCACGGAGAAAAGTGAATGCGCTGTTCCTAGCTATCACATAGAGCAATTTTTCCACCGAGGCTACAGAATCAAGCCGGTCGCGATTCTTCCACAGTTTCATAAAGACCTCCTGGACTATGTCTTTCGCTGAGTTCGCATCTCCAACAATCTTGGTGACAAATCGCAGATACACAGCATAATAACGGACAAAGAGATGACGCCACGCCTCGGCATCACCTGTTCTGAGTCCGTTCACAAATCCGCTGTCATCCGTCTTTCCCATTGAAGTCTGTGGTTGTTTTGACGAGGCAAATATAGAAAAGTTTTTATATCTGCTCAAATATGGAGAAAAATAATGCTTCTGAACGTTTACAGTTTTATGAAACACAATGCCGTCTGACAACTCCCACCAGGACGCGCAGCACGTATTCCGCTGACTATCAGCGCTTTAGGCATTTTCAGAGTTGTAAAAACCACAACTCTGATTTCGGTTAAACAGCTGATACACAGCAATTTGCAGGTTGCGCTGCAAAACGCGGAGACGCTTACATTTCCATGGGCAAAAGTACAGAACCGCTAAAAACGCGTCAATACGTAACCGCGGAGACGCTTAAGGATTACTGAATATTTTTTACTAAATTGCGGGATGTCGAACTGGTCGGCAAAAAGAGACGGTCATCAGTTTAGAAACTACATATTATGAGAAAATACATATTACCCATCCTACTGATTGTTACGCTTGTATTCGGTTTCAATGCATGTAAACCGGAGAGCGTACCGGAAAAGCCAGATCAGGAGCAGCCTGCTCCAAAACCCGAGCCGGAACCGGAGCCGGAACCGGAGCCGGAACCGGAGCCGGAACCGGAACCGGAACCATCTGAGACCGTCATTTACTACGACAATCTCGACAAGGTTAAATCTGATGTGAACAACAATTACTTCGACACCTGGAGTGACTGCCGCAACATGGAAGGCACAGGCATTGCCACTGTCACCTATGACGGCTCCTACACCTCCGTACGAAGCAGTTTCTCGTCCACCGGATATCCAGGTGCTTCGGGAGTCAATGGAGTATATTACAGCAGAGACGGCGCCCGGATAGAGATCAACGGCATCGGACTGCCGTCAGACAAACGCACTTACAAACTCACGGTCGGAATGTGCGCATTCAAGAAGGACGTCGTGCCGAACAAGACCTTCACCATCACGGTTTCCGATGAGCATGGCAAGAAGAGCTACAATCTGAACTACACTGTACAGAAATATGGCCAGTCATGGTTTCTTGCCACATCCGTCTTCGAAGTAAGCGCCACCGAAACCACCAGGCTGAACATAAAGATCACCGCTCTTTCAGACGGAGCACAGGGCCGCACTGACGACCTCAGACTCGTAACGACCACCGATACCGCCTCTGAGACATTCGACTTCGGACACGGAGCGGAGCCGGGCAAGGATTATATCGAAAGACCTGCCACGCTCAAGGCCAATGCCGACTACAAATATGTGGACCACAGAGGGAAAACCTACAGGTCCCAAAAGGACGTCCGCAATTATGAAGCCTGCTACGACATCCGTCGCCACAACCCTATGTGGGTAGCCTATCCTTGTCATGAAATCTATTGGGAAGGAGGCTACACCCGTCCTAGACCTGACCCGTGGAGGCCTGACCCGTCCTTCAGCGAAAGCGAGCAGTCGATCATATACGCAAGCGACTGGAACAGCTGGCCGTGGAGCGCAACAAGCGGAAAGCCAAGCGACAAATATTATTACTGGTCACCACTGCCTTCAAAGAATACAGTCGGCAAAGGACACTTGATGCGCTCGGCTGAAAGAGGCTGTGGAAACTCCAGCAAACTGTTTGACCTCAACACTCAGACCTTCTATCCTACCAACATTGCTCCTGAACGGTATCTGAATGAAACCGAAACAGACTCCCATTGGTCAATGGTGGAATACATCCTGCCTAACGAGTGGAGATGCAGCGACACGCTTTACGTGGTCGTCGGATGCTATTACGGTGATGACACATGGGTACTGAAAGATGCCTGCAACTGGGGAGAAACCAGCTCTAAATCAAAGGATTGCCTTATGCCGACCGCCCGCTACAAACTCGTCATGAGGACAAAAAGCGGTTCTACAGGAAAGCCTATTTGGGAATGCACCGCAGATGAAGTGATGGCGATTGGGTTCTGGTTTCCACAGAGTTTCACAGGAGAAAAACTCAATTCGCTTCCACCGCTTGCAGACTACATCTACTCGGTTTCTGAAATCGAGAAAATGATCGGCGGAGAATTCGAGTTCTTCCCTCTTGCTCCGGAAGGAGTCAAAAACAGCTGCAACATCAGCGACTGGCCGGGCCTTTCATCCATCGCAGGCAAGCCGTCCGGCAAGGGATAGTAAGTTAATTACGACAATATAGAAGACACTGTGACGGGTGACTCTTTCCTCAACTTGAGGCAGGACCATCCGTCACGTGTTTTATGTCCCTCGAGCCGCAGTCCGTATTTTCCGGTTTCTTTCAATATGTCCTCAACGTCGTCTTCATAGAAACCGCTCAGCAGCAGCAATCCGTTCTGTTTCAATGACTTTACATAAGTGCGCAAGTCCATCAGGATAATATTGCGGTGGATATTGGCAAGGAGAACATTGTACTTTCCGGCCTGAAGAAGCGAAGCGTCTCCGCAATAGGTCTCCACCTTGCGTCCGACGCGGTTCAGCCTTGCATTGTCATAAGCCGAGCGCGCAGCGACAGCATCTATGTCAATGCCGAAAACTCTCGAAGCCCCCATCTTGGCAGCCAGAATCGCGAGCAGAGCAGTGCCGCAACCCATATCCATAACGACATTGTCGCGGATTTCACCGGCATCTTCCAGCATCGCCTCCATCATCATATAGGTGGTTTCGTGGTGGCCGGTGCCGAACGCCATCTCAGGGCGGAGACGGATATTGTACCTCGTCCGCGGAGAAGTCCTGTCATCGGCCTGCTTTATGGTTACCTTGCCATCCACGACGATCGGCTGAAAAGCATTCTCCCACTGCGCATTCCAATTATGGAACGGCACTGGAGCAGCCTCAAACGAGGTCTTGAACGGCAGACCGGAAAGCACAGCCTTCAATGCGAACCTGTCGAACTGCGGCTTCTGGATATAACATTTCACATCACTTTCGCCTATCACGAAAGAGTCATAAGGCAGGTCCGAAAGCATCGCTTCCAGAATCTCCGCATTTTCTTCAGAAAAAGGGTCAATGCTGACCTTTACCTCTATGTAATCGCTACTGTCCATTTTCATTGTCCTCTGCCGGCAAGACTGCCGCCTCACCATTTTTAGCCTGACGTTTCTGTTCACGTTTTTTGCGGCGGGCCGCCTTCCTGTCCTCGCGGGTCGCATTGTCCTGGACGAACTGCTGCTTCTGGGACTCCTCTTCCACCTCCTGCACTACAGGAATCAGGCTAAGTGAATCCATACGCGCATTCAATGCAGAGTCCACAGGGGTGTCATAGGCAGTCTGGAGCGAATCCAGCATCTTCCTGTGGCCGCCGTCCAGTGAATCCAGCTTGGCATCAGGGTTGAAGCCCATGGTGACTTTCTGCGAGTCGATGGAACTGCGCATCTGAACATTCTGCTTGACAGCCAGATCAACACCCTTCGTAAAGATATTGTGGATAGAGCGGACAAGGTTCATCTGCAGCGTGTCTATCTGCGCCGTGAATACAGGCACCTTGGTATTCTTGTACTGGGCCTTACCTATACGGTACTTCCAGTTGTCGAAGTTACCGAAGATATTTATTCCGAAGCGGAACGGAATCGGCGACTTGAGCACTGAAACGTGATACTTGAACGACTGGTCGAAGTTCTGCAGTCCGCTCATTGCCAATGTGTAACGGTCGATCTTCAGAACAAACGGAAACACCTCCAGCTTGTTGTCGCTGATAAGACCGCTAACTGACATGTCGGACACCTTGCCCATCTTCTTGTTCTTGAACATCAGCAGTTTGGCGAGCTTCCTGAACTCAGGGCTCTCTTCCAGGACCACATCCCTGCCGCTGATTTTCATGATTCCGTTCATTGACTTGGTAACGAAATTCATATTGGTATCCAAGTCCGTTGTAGCCGCCATTTCGCAGTCGAGCATTCCCTTGAACGAAGTAAGCATTGGCATTATCGAATCCACCGCCGGGAACAGCTGGACCACCTTGTCCGCCGTGATGTCGGAAAGATTCAGGTCGAAACCAGCCTTGATGTCCTGCTTGCTCTTGGTGGAATAGAAACCTTCGAAGAAGATATCTCCCATATTGGAGGTGGCCAATGTATTGGTCAGCTGGATACAACGCTCTTTCATCGTCATGTCCGCTGCAAGCCAGGTCACATTCAGATCAGAGTAGTTCACCTCATTGGCCTGGAGCGAGATGTTAGCTATCAGGTTCGCCGGAACCACCACGAGAGCATAGGCACTGTCCTGGACCGTTTCGTGGGCCTGTGAGACCTTGGCCAGATATGTGGCATCATCCTCTGAAGAGACATTGGCAATGGACTCCGGAGTGAACTTGGTGCCGGCAGTGTATGCGGTAAGCAGTTCATTGGCATCAATCTTCTGCGACGTCAGCTTCAGGTCCAGTTTCAGCGGACCACGGCCGAGCAATGCCATGCGCAGACCGCTCAGGATACCGTTTGCCGAGATATCAGACGCTCCAGGCCTGAATGTGAAGTTGTCCAGATGGACAGCATCATTGGTAACCGTTCCCCTAACATCCTCGATGACGTTCTTCAACGGGAAATATGGAGTGATCACCATACCCTTGCTGATATTGAGACTTCCGGCAAGATTCCACTCCTTCAGATACTTGGCCATCGTCTCATTGAGAGTTATGTCAATGTCCTTCTTCCGGAAATCCGCCTCCTTGATGAAATCCGGCACCGAACGTCCTGCCATCCTGGCCCTTATCATCTTGACAAACAGCGAATCGCGAGGCGTTCCCGGATAAACCCTCTGCAACGAATCCAGGAAATGATGTCTGCGCTGGTTGCTTTCATACGCAGTCATCACCGCCGAGGCAGAGAATTCGGCATCCTTGAAACCGTATCTGTTCACGCCTTCACGGGCGAATATCCTCGAATTGGAACTTGACACTGACAATCTCGGCTCCAACTTGTCCCCTCTGACTTTATGAGAGAAATTGAAAGTATTAGTCGAGCCAAGGATGCCTGCAAACAGGGAATCCGTACCGTTGAACAGAAGTTTCTTCATGGAGACCGTTCCCACCAGCGGGTGCTTATCCCCTTCCAGTTCGCCTGAATTTATCCGTGCTGCATTCTGGGCCTCGGCATTGACACCGGTGACATTCACCTTTATACCCTTGCCGTATGTTGCGGACAGCGAGTCCACCTTGGCCGTAAGCGCCAGAACCTCAGTACCTTTCGGGATACTGCTGTCCACCTTGTTCTTTATGGTGGAAATGGCGATTTCAGGGCCGCCTATCCATGCATCCAGGGTGTCCGCCTGAGATTTCACCACAATATTCCGGCTTCTGACATAGCCGTCAAGCCGTGCCTTGTAGAAATTGTACATGTTCAACTGCGACATCCTGATCTTACCGGTAAGCACTCCGTCCAAATCTCCGGAAACACTGTAGCCCAACGAATCAGGCACGAACGCCATCATCTCATCGAGCGACGCATAAGCGATTCCCTCAATGTCCATAAGAGGGTCATCCCCCGCAAGGTCGGACACCGTTCCGGACACATCGAGATCGACACCGCCGAAGTTCAGACAGACATTGTCAATGCTGACATCCAGTTTCCCGACATTGTCCGTGGCGGCATTGATGTCCGCCGCTACTGTTCCGGAAGGGATTCCCGGATAATCCACAGCGGCTTTCGGAAGCACCAGTTCAGCTATCAGCTCAGGCAACGTGTTCCTGGCAGGGTTCCAATATCCGTCGCAGAGCGCCGTAAACGTGACTTTCGCATCCGTCTTGAGCTGCTCGGCTTCAGGGAAGAAATTCTTTCCGAAATAGTCTATCAGTTCCGAAACGCGGCAGTCATTGATGGAGGCCTCAGCTCTTACATAGGTACTGTCCCCATAGTATGCAACATCGCCCATTCCCTTGACATTCACCGTAGCCAGGGAAACCTCGAAGTCACGCCATGAAACTTTGGCCGCCTCATCCGATTTAGGGAAGCTAATGTCACCTTTGACTGACAGCGGAAGCATCACACGGCCATATTCGCTCATTCCGAGGAATGTCTTGGCGGTAGCGTCCACGCTCATGACCTTGTCCTTCTCATGAATATGGAAATGATCCATTACCACAGCCAATGTATCAGCCGGCAATCTTCCGGACACGAAGAGGCTGTCCGCCTTGAGGCCCAGCCGGTTGTCTGATGTCGAGACATTGGTCAGTTTGCCGTTGAACTTGAGCTGCTTGAGGAAGACCGCCGCATAAATGGTGTCGGCACAGTCAGTATAGACTATCTTCGGTCGTCCTGTCATATTGATCTTGTTCACGACTATCGGGGGCAATGAAGTAGCTGTAGTGTCGCTGTCCGCTTCCTCGTCCACTACCGCCTGCACTTTCAGGACATTCCAGTTCGCGTCTTTATCACCATAGTAATGCGCGAAGAAATGCGGTTTGTCCATGCTGACCTCGCGGATATGGATTCTTCCGAACAACGCCTTCAAGTAATTGACTGACAATGTGGTCTTGCGGATAGCCGCCAATGTGTCAGCAGATTCCGCCCTGCCCGCATGGCGAAGGATTCCGTCAATGCCGACTGAGTCGTAACGTGCATACCTGTCGTGAGGGTATGTGACCACCACATCATCCACATCGAGCTGAAGGTTCGGGAAACTTTTCAGCATGGACGCGCTGATTTTCCCTATGTGCACATCGGCGTCCACATATTCCGGAATATATTTCTCCGCCATTTTTGTCAAGAACGAAGAATTCAGCAGAAGCTGCAATACCACGAGCAGCGCCGCCCATATTCCGACCACTGTGGCCACTGTAATTTTAAGCCAGCGGAACCACTTGCTTTTCAATGACTTATTTCCTTTCACTCTATCCATTTCCATTTATTGCCAGAAGTACTTTCATTCGATTTCACTAAACTTACAAATATAGTGAAAGCTGAGAGAAAAGGAAAATGATATTATCCGCCGGCAGGCGGGAAATGAAAAAAGCCGGCTGGAAAACGGATTTCCAACCGGCGTATATCATTTTCAGATATATTAACTGTACAAGGCAGGTTTACTGCTCGTCCTCAAGCTGCAGATGCTGTACGTAGATAGCCTTCTGAAGCTGCTCTCTCTTCCTGACAGATGGTTTCACAAAGTTCTTTCTGGCACGAAGCTCGCGGATAGCACCTGTTTTTTCGAATTTCCTCTTGAATCTCTTGAGAGCTCTCTCGATGTTCTCACCTTCCTTAAGCGGTACAATAATCATATCTGAATCACCTCCTTTTTTTAATAAATTCCTAAAACCGAATGAGTTACGTGTATCCATCCTGAATTAGCGGGTGCAAAGTTACAACAATTATCCGGATTTCCGACAATCATTGACCGATTTTTTCCTGAAAAATTTTCATTCCGTCAGTGGCCTTGGCCATGATATGCAGGATCCTGCTGTCACGGACATTGACCTGACCCGGATCGATCAGATAAATCGGCGTGTCGAGCGACGCGTAACGGTACAGGCCCGCTGCAGGATAGACACTCAGCGACGTGCCGACAATCAGAAGGATGTCAGCGTCGGACACTATGTCGATAGCCCTTTCGATTTTAGGCACCGGCTCGCCGAACCAGACGATGTGCGGACGCAGCTGGTGGCCGTTCGGGGCCTTGTCGCCAAGATGCACCTCCGAGTAACCGATATCGAAGACAGTCTTCTCCGAAAATCCGTCTTCCTCATTGCAACAGTTCTCAGGCCTTACTTTCGTCAATTCCCCGTGAAGATGGAGGACATTGGAACTGCCCGCCCTCTCATGAAGATTATCCACATTCTGCGTTATCACATTGACATTGAAATTATCCTGAAGCGAAGCGATGGCACGGTGTGCGTCATTGGGTCTTACCCCTTCGAGCTCATGCCTCCTTATATTATAGAAGTCGAGCATCAGGCCCGGATTCTTGTACCAGCCATCGATGGACGCGACTTGCTGAGGGTCGTAATTGTCCCACAGACCGCCATTGTCACGGAACGTGCTGATTCCGCTCTCGGCGCTCACACCGGCGCCTGTAAGCACCACAAGTTTCTGTTTCATAACAGTTTACGAATTAAAGTAATATTTTCTGAGCCAATACTCGAAAAGAGGGTCCTGCACGGACGGCTCGTCCTTGTCATTGAACGAAAGAACCTCTTTCTTCATAAGAGCTTCCTTGAGTCTCTTGACATTGGCCGAAGAATTAAGTCTGTAGTTTTCAATGACTTCCGTCGTACTGAACTTGACATTGCCGTCGAGCACCGCCTTCAGGAAACGCTCCTGGAATCCGGTAAGGTAGTCCATAATGGCCTTGAACCTCGGCAGATTGGCAGAAACCATACAGGAAAGCGCATCATTGAAAGTGATTTCACTTATATAGCCCTTGGACAACGCATCGCAGATGAAGAAAAAGTTGTTGATATACCAAATGTTGTTGCGGAACAGCCCGCAGACCACCTGTATCAGGTCGCGCTCGATGACCTTGCCGCCCACAGAAAAGCCTTTCAGCACATGATCCGCTATTTCGGCATCGGAAATCATTGACAATGAATACTTTTCCACGCTCTTCCAGAAAAACTTCCGGCGCATGAAGATACTCTCCATCGCATTGGCCCTGGAACCCAGGAAAATGAAGGAGCAGCGAGGAGTCCTTGCCTGGATGCGGGCAGAAATCGACGCGTCCAACACCCTGAAAAACTTCTCACCCTCGTCCGAGTCAATGTTTTCGAACTCATTGAGGACAATGATGAACTGCACATTCTTTTCTTCGGCAATGCGGAAAGGCAGTTCAGCCACGGCGGAAATCTCAGCCGCACCGACAGGGGCATTGCCAGAAAAGACTCTTCCCGTAACAGAAAACGACTGCGCGTCAAACTCCAGAGATGTGCCTGACAGATACTTGGAGGCATTGTCCTGATAGTCCTGCGGGACTGTGGAAACGGATGAAATCACGGCACCTGCAAACCGTCTTATGAACAGCTCGGCATCGTGGATATTCGTGAGGTCCAAGCTGCACATCAGAAACTGCTTGCCGGAAGTCCTCATATTGAGCAGAGTCTGCTGGACCGCGGACATCTTGCCTGATTTCAGAGGACTCCAGATGGCGACGCTTTCGCCCTGGGTCAAGAGATTTGACAATGTAATGCAATCAGAACGACGCCCGATGAAATACTTACCGGTCACATAGTCAGCAAACTGGAATGGAGTATCCATACGTTTAAATTTTTCGAGTTGCACAAGCAGGATTGCCTGGCAGGATTACCAAGCAATCGTCGAAAAAGTGCCCAACGGGTTTTGCACTAACGACTTCCGAAAAACAAAATTAGTAAAAAATTTTGCGGAATGGCAGAAATCCATTAAATTTGCAGTCCAAAATAAAATCAGATGACTGACAAGCCTTATAAGTTCCGTGCAGAAACGGACGCTTGCAGCCGAAACTTAATAAGTTTTTATATAATGTACGCAATCGTTGAAATTGCAGGCCAGCAGTTCAAAGTAGAAGCTGGTGCAGAGATTTTCGTAAACCGCCTCGCATCGAAGAAGGATGAGACGGTAGAGTTCGACAAGGTTCTTCTCCTCGATAACGAAGGAGCAGTAAAAGTCGGAGTTCCTTACGTAGAGGGTGCAGTTGTAAAGGCAACAGTTCTCGCAGATGACGTAAAGGCAAAGAAGGTTATCGTTTTCAAGAAGATCCGTCGTAAAGGATACCAGAAATCAAACGGTCACCGTCAGAAACTTACAAAGATCCGCATCGACTCTATCGCTTAATTTTTTACAGATCGCTAAATTAAAGGAGAATTTGAATTATGGCACATAAAAAAGGTCAAAGTAGTTCTAAGAACGGTCGTGAGTCACAGAGCAAACGTCTCGGATTCAAGAAATTCGGTGGTGAGGTAGTAAAGGCCGGTAACATCATCCTTCGCCAGAGAGGCACAGTCCACAACCCGGACAAGAACGTAGGTATTGGTAAAGACCACACTCTTTACGCCCTCGTTGACGGAACAGTTCTCATTACAAGAAAGAAAGAGAACAAGTCATACGTGTCGGTTGTCCCTTTTGAGAACTAAACTCGAAGGGTCTTGAAAGACATTGGAGGATTGCACTTCGAGTTTCGGTGTGCGGTCCTCCTTTTTTCATTGGAAAGCATATAGCAGACAAAATTAAATCATAAATATCATGTTGACACTTAAGATGCTTCGTGACGATCCGGATTTCGTAGTCAGGAAGCTTGCAGTCAAAAACTTCGACGCAAAAGCAATCGTCGATAAGGTTCTCGAACTTGACACACAGAGAAGAGCTCTCCAGACTGAGAGCGACGGTCTTCTTTCTCAGCAGAAGCAGAAGGCAGGTCTCATCGGAGGACTTATGAAAGAAGGCAAAAAGGCAGAGGCAGAAGAAGCCAAGAAAGAGGTTGCCGAACTCAAGGCACGTTCTACAGAGCGTCTTGCAAAGGCTGACGCTACAGAGAAAGAACTTGAGTCACAGCTTGTTCTCCTCCCTAATATTCCATGCGACCTGGTAGTCCCTGGAAAAGGCGCCGAGGACAATCAGGTGGTCAAGATGGGCGGCCCTGAAATCAAGCTGCCGGAGAACGCGCTTCCGCACTGGGAACTCGCCAAGAAATTCGACATCATCGACTTCGACCTCGGCGTAAAGCTCACAGGCGCGGGCTTCCCTGTATATAAAGGCAAGGGCGCGAAACTCCAGAGGGCATTGATCAGTTTCTTCCTCGACAACAATACCGCCGCAGGCTACAAGGAGATCGAACCTCCTGTCATGGTCAATGCGGCTTCAGGTTTCGGTACAGGCCAGCTCCCTGACAAGGAGGCCCAGATGTACTATGTAGGTCTCGACGACTTCTATCTGGTTCCTACAGCTGAAGTGCCTGTAACCAACATTTACAGGGATGTCATCCTGAACAATGACCAGTTCCCGCAGAAGCTGACAGCCTACACTCCTTGCTTCCGTCGTGAGGCAGGTTCTTACGGAAAAGACGTGAGGGGCCTGAACAGACTTCACCAGTTCGACAAGGTGGAAATCGTCAGAATCGAGAAGCCGGAAGACTCATATGCAGCTCTTGATGAGATGATTGCACACGTGGAGAGCCTCGTGAACAAACTTGGCCTCAAGTACAGGATTCTCCGTCTTTGCGGTGGTGACCTGAGCTTCACTTCCGCTATCACATACGACTTCGAGCTGTGGTCAGCAGCCCAGGGAAGATGGCTGGAGATTTCTTCAGTTTCCAACTTCGAGACATACCAGGCTAACCGTCTGCACCTCAGATACAAGGACGAGAACGGCAAGATGCAGCTCTGCCACACATTGAACGGAAGTTCATTGGCTCTGCCTCGTGTCGTTGCGGCAATGCTTGAGGACAACCAGCAAGATGACAGAATCGTCATCCCTGAAGTTCTCCGCCCATATACCGGGTTCGACTACATTGACTAAGACAAGTGAAGACGATATTGGGAATAGACCCCGGAACCAACATTCTTGGCTTCGGGGTCATTCGTACAGAAGGCAGCAAGGCCGAGTACGTGGAGATGGGGGTCATTGACCTGAGAAAGGAAAAAGACCCTTACCGGAAGCTCGTGCGCATTTTCAATGAAATAGGTGAAGTCTGCGACAGGCACTCTCCGGATGAGATGGCCCTGGAGTCGCCTTTCTACGGAAAGAACGCGCAGGTGATTCTGAAGCTCGGCAGGGCGCAGGGCGCGGCAATGCTGGCTGCATCCACCAGGAACATCCCAGTTACCGAATATGCTCCGAGAAAGGCAAAAGAAGCTGTTACAGGCAACGGCGCCGCTTCCAAGGAGCAGGTGAACAACATACTTCAGAGGACTCTCGGAATCGACATTGAGGAAAAACATCTCGACGCGACTGACGCGCTGGCTATCGCGATGTGCCATCATTATCAGCTGCTTTCACCATTGGCAGGAATAAAATCTTCCACTTCCTGGGAGAAATTCATTGCCCAGAATCCTGACCGGGTAAAATAACGGCATTTTATTCCATATTTTTTCGCCAGGCTCTTAAACTTATGCGGCTCCGGTGCGTCTAAATTGTCGTTTGGGTCTGATTGGTGCCCATCTATTTTGTAAAATGAACGAACAATGAAGAGAATCATTGCTATGGTGTGCGGGCTGGTTTCAATGCTCGTGCTTTCTTTTGGAGCGTCTGCGCAGACACGGACTGTGACAGTTGTGCTGCAGGACTCAGGAAACGGTGAGCCTGTGGGCTATGCCACAGTATCTCTCACCAAACCGGGAGCGACTTCCGCGAGCAAATACGCTCTCACGGACGACAAGGGCAAGGCGACACTTGAGAAGGTGCCGACCGGGGCTTACACTTTCAAAGCCGAATTGCTTGGCTACAAGACATTTACCAAGGATATCACGGTGAAGGACGCTATAAACTTGGGTATTGTGAAACTCGATCCGGACAAGCAGATGCTGGATGCGGCGAGCGTATCTGCAACCGGCAATCCTATCGTGATAAAGAAGGACACCATAGAGTACAACGCCACTTCGTTCAAGACCACGGACAATGACATGCTTGAGAACCTGCTGAAGAAACTTCCTGGAGTGGAAGTGGGCACAGACGGCTCCGTTACGGCCAACGGACAGACTATCAGCAAGATAACAATCGACGGCAAGACATTTTTCCTGGACGATCCCCAGTTGGCTTCCAAGAACATCCCGGCGAAGATTGTAGATAAGGTCAAGGTCGTCCAGAAGAAATCCGATCAGGCTCAGTTTACCGGTATAGATGACGGACAGGAAGAGACCGTCATCGACCTGACTGTACAGAAAGGCATGATGAACGGGCTTTTCGGCAATGTGATGGCCGGCGGCGGACACGACTGGCCAGAAAACACCGCTAACGGAAACGGCGACTGGAGATACCAAGGTGCCGCATTCATAGGAAGATTCACGGACAAGAGCCAGCTCAGCATCATCCTGAACGGCAACAATACGAACAACCGCGGATTCAATGACCTTGCAGGGTCAATGATGAGAGGTATGCGTAGCGGCGGTATGGGCCGTGGCCAGGGCGGCTGGGGCAAGAACAATGGTATCACCACCTCGTGGATGGGTGGCGTAAACGGTTCTTGGGACCTCTTCGGCAACAAGATGGACCTCGGTGCCAACTATCTTTTCAACGGCACCAGGGCTGACGTAAAGGAAAAGAGTGAGAAGACCACGTTCCTGGATGACGGTTCAAGCCTTATCTCCAACAACGACGGATACAGTCTGAACAACACCTACGGGCACCGTTTCGGTATGCGCCTGGAGCACAAGTTCTCGGACAATATGTCTATCCTTTTCCAGCCTCAGTTCAACTTCGGAAAGGGTGACTTCACCGAGTTCTCGAAATTCTCCACAGACAGCAGAAGCAGTGCCGATGCGGCTGCAGTGAACAAGAATGAAGGTTTCAACAACAATACTGGAGACAACAACAACTGGACTGCGAACGGATTCTTCCTGTTCAGACAGAAATTGGGAATCCCGGGGAGGACATTGTCCCTCAACATTGACTATAACTTCAGCAACAACGACTTGCGGGGACTGAACCAGTCATTGACAAAATCCTTCGGAACCGCAGGTGACGGCTCTGATGATGTCAATGAAATAGTCAATCAGCGCTACGACCAGAATTCCAAATCTTCTTCGATAAGCGGCAGGCTGGTATATACTGAGCCGCTGGGCGCCGGGTTCTATCTTGAGGCGAATTACCAGTATAGATGGAGCCAGAACAAGTCCACGAAGGACACTTACGATTCTGCTGATACGGGTGCGGAATTCAGCATTGCAAACCATCCGTACTTCAGCAAGGGAACAGGGAAGGACAGCAGCGGAAAGGACATCACCGTGAGCGAGACGAGGAATGAGCAGTATTCCAATGATGTGCTGAACCAGTACCAGACTCACCGTGCAGGTTTCAACTTCATGTACCAGAAGGACAAATTCAGGGCCCAGGTCGGTGCTTCTGTAATTCCTACGATTACGCACAATGAGACAAACGGCAAGAGTTATGACAATACTGTCGTGAACTGGTCGCCTTCTGCCATGCTCTGGTACGATGTGAATGACAACACGAACATACGCGGTTTCTATTTCGGCCGTTCTTCTCAGCCGACTACGACACAGCTCATGCCTGTTCCGGACAATACCAATCCGCTTAACGTTTCGCTTGGTAACCCTTACCTGAAGCCGTATTTCTCTCACGACATACGCACCAGAATCGGATATTCGAACAAGAAGAAATTCTTCTCTGTCTATGGCCATATTGCTGGTGGCTTCGTGCAGTCCCCTATTGTATATGCGAGCTGGTACAACACCAACGGCGTTTCGTATTCAATCCCTGTAAACGGTCCGACTTCCGGCAATGCCAGCGCAAGGGCTTTTATCAATGCTCCTATCGGAAAATCCAATTTCAGCATTTCTTCTGTAACCAGAGGAAGCTGGTCCGAATCGTCTTCTTATGTGGGAAAGACTTCGCTTGACATGAGCGCCTACGGAACCGGCGGCGACTTCGATTATGAGAAATTCCACACGGATTTCCCGAATTTGGACGAGAGTGACCTCTTCTTGAAGAACACGACTCAGACAATGAGTATTATGCAAAGGCTAAAACTCACATATAGAAATGATTTTGTGGAACTTACTGCATCTGGTCGCTCAAATATCGCCAAGTCATGGTACACGATATCATCGATAAAGATGAATGTCACAAGGAACAACCAGTTCGCAGCATCTATGAACTGGACTATTCCGGGCGGCGTCGGTCTGGTATCCGAGTTCAACTACAACTGGTATAGAGGCTATGCGAGTGCACAGGATGATGAGTACATTCTCAATGCAGAGCTCACGAAACTGCTTTTCAAGAACAGATTCACGCTTTCGCTCAAGGCCTACGACCTGCTGAACCAGTCCAAGAACCTCTCCGTAAGCGATTCAGCCAACTATCACACCGAGACCTGGAACAACACGCTCGGCCGCTACGTGATTCTCTCCCTCACGTGGAGATTCGGCAACATGAACAATGCCGCCAAAGGACGTAGGGGTCCAGGTGGCCCTGGCGGTCGCGGTCCAGGAGGTCCTCCGCCGATGATGTAGTCACTGGGCCGCAGGAATCCGAACCTGACATATACACCTCCGCAGTTCTCGCGGGGGTGTTTTTTTTCGGCAAGACCACGTTTGACGTGTGGAAAATGTTTATTACATTTGTGTAATAGGGCGAAAACACTACAACTTAGGACAACGCCCCGATACTGATTCACTCCATATCGGGTGAATCCACACAGACAAGCAGCAATGGGAAAGATCACAATCAAGGATATAGCGCGGGAGGCCAACGTTTCTGTCGGCCTGGTTTCGATGACGCTGAACGGGCGGAGCGGGGTCAATGCAAAGACGGCCAATGCCATTATGGAAGTGGTAAAGCGCCTCAACTATACCCCGAACAAGGCCGCGTCGTCTCTGAGAATCGGTTTCCAGAAGACCATCGGAGTCATCACGCCGGACCTTGCCAACCATTATTTTTCCAATGTCTCCAGAAATATCGAAAACATCGCGTATGACAACGGCTACACCGTCCTGTTCGGCAGTTCTGACGACCGCATTGACAAAATCGGCCGGCTGGTGGATGCTTTTCACGCTGACGGCGTAAAGGGAATCCTCATAAGCCCCTGCGACGGATGCGAAGACGAGCTCCGAAGAGCTATCTCATTGGGCATCAAGGTAGTGCTGATGAACCGAAATCTACCCGAGCTGGAAAATGCCGGGCGTGTGCTGCTGGACAATGACAAGGCCATCCGTATGGGTCTGGAGCATCTACTTGCCAATGGCTACAGGCATATCGAGATGATTTCGAACAATATCCAGCTCTCGACATTGAACATAAGGGAGGACAGTTACAGGCAGGCTATGAGTGAGATGGGGATGGAGCAGTTCTGCCGCGTGACTTTTGTAAATGAAGCGGATGACAATGAAGTGGACGCGGCATTGTCCGAAGCTGTCAGCCGCGGGGCCGATGCCATTTTTGTTCCGCGTGGCTACTTGGCGCTCTATGTCTGCAAGAGTGCTAAACGCCTGGGCATTCCGATTCCTGAAAAGCTCGCACTGATGGGTTTCGACGGAGGTGAGACTTACCACATCATCACCCCGACCATCACGCAGCTCTCCCAGAATGTGCTCGAAACTGCCCAACAGGCGTTCAACATGCTGACTGACATGATGCTCCACTCCGCCCCGGGTCACGACGTCTATCTGGAACCCCGCCTCGAAATCGGCGAATCCTCCAGCAGGTAATCGCGGTTTTTGCAATTTGTCTTTAGACATAAAGGACCCAGAGCGCTGTAATGGCGATTCTGGGGTTTTCTGCACACGGCGGGGGCAAAAGACGCGCATTTGCACACGTGGTTTCAGTGACGGGGGCAAAAACCCACGATTCGCACCCGTGAAGTTCAATATGAAGGGCGACGGGGGCAAAAAGGCTGGATTTGCCCCCGTGGTTTGGGGCGTCCCGTGGGCATTGCCGGCTTTTAATGCTTTGCGTTTGATCTGTGTCACGCCGACGGGCGGGCAGCGGCGGCGGAACTCACTCCGCTTCGCTCCGTTCGGCCCTCCTACCGTCTCCTGCGTCCTCGCTACCGCGAGAACTTGTATCCGGCAGGCACCTCCCACTTCCCGAGGCCGTGGGCCGGCCACGTCCGCCGTGCTGCCCGCCCGTTCGGCTACTCTCATCACTTTACATTTCATAGGCAGACTCAATTGGTGGAATCCCTTATAACTCTATATCGTTTTTTCAATTTCCTACTTTGACCGATCTGAACTTTTTGTAACTTTGTAGAAATATGTAATTCATATGAAGGAGTTCGATGGCATGATACAGGCTCGACCATTCATCAAATGGGTTGGAGGGAAGACACAGTTACTGGATGAGGTTAACAAATCGCTTCCTCGCGATTTCGCATCCCGTGAGCACGTTACGTATGTGGAACCATTTGTAGGCGGAGGGGCTGTTATGTTCTGGATACTTCAATCATATCCCAACATTGAGAGGGCCGTTATTAATGATATCAATTCAGAACTCATCTGCACCTATCGTGTTATCAAGGAGAATGTGGAGAAATTGATTGCAGAACTTGCTTATATCCAGAGCGAGTATATTCCTTTGTGCACGGAGGAACGTAAGACATATTTCTTGGAGAAAAGGACTCGATTCAACACTAAACGGACAGCTCCGGTAGAAACGGCTGCACTTTTCATATTCCTCAACAGAACGTGTTTCAATGGCCTTTATAGGGTCAATTCGAAAGGTGAATTCAATGTTCCTCACGGTAAGTATGTGAATCCTCGTATTTGTGACGCGGATAATCTTCGGGCTTGTTCTGCAGTCCTTCAGAAAGTTGAAATCCTTTGCGGAGACTTTGCTGAGACAGGCCGTTTTGCCAGTCCTGATACTTTATTCTACTTCGATCCTCCATACAAACCTATCACTGAGACTTCTTCATTCACATCTTATTCGAAAGACGGCTTTGATGACAGCGAGCAACTCAGGCTCCGAGACTTCTGTGACCAAATCAGCAAGGAAAATGCGCTCTTTGTGGCCAGCAACTCTGACCCGAAGGGTATTAATCCCAAAGATAATTTCTTCGACACCATATACCAACACTTCTTCATCAAGAGAGTTTCTGCCGTCAGAATGATCAACTCTGACGCTTCTGGACGCGGTTCCATCTCAGAACTGATGATTTCAAATGTAGTTAATGCGTAATTATGAGAGATTTTACGACTTGGCTGGCGGGTTTCCGCTCTGCCATAGCAGGCTATAAGTATTACACGGACTTTGAAAAAATCTACCAGAATGTAGATACCATCAAGGTAGAACTCAACATCTTGAACTCCTTGATTGGTAGTCAAGCTATCGAGAAAGAGTTCGTGTTGTTGTGTAAGCGCTATCCGGAAATCCTTAAGTGCATTCCAATCCTGTTAGCTAAACGAGAGTCCGATATTCTTACAGTAGATTTTGATGGCGAGCACGTATGGAACTTTAAGAAAGCTAATTACCATATCGAGGAATATGTGGTATTCATGCGTGAAACAGGATTGTTTGACCTTATGCAGCAGAAGCACATCCACAATTTGGTTGACTATGTTACTGGAGTGGAAACCGGCTTGGACTCCAACGCTCGCAAGAATCGTGGTGGACACGTTATGGAAGACTTGGTGGAAGGGTATCTCATCAAAGCCGGCCTGGTCAAGGGCGAATCCTATTTCAAGGAGATGTATATCCATGATATTGAGCAGAAATGGGGCATTGACCTGTCTTGTATCTCAAATGAGGGCGGCACAGAAAAGCGCTTTGATTTCGTCATTAAGCGCCCTGATATGATATATGGCATTGAAACCAACTTCTACGCCAGTGGCGGTTCCAAACTGAATGAAACTGCTCGCAGTTACAAAACTATCGCGCTGGAGACTAAGAATCATCCCAAATTCAAGTTTGTGTGGATTACTGATGGCCACGGCTGGGGTTCTGCCAGAAACAATCTGAAAGAGACCTTCGATGTCTTGGAAGACATGTACAATATTATGGACCTAGATGAAGGCATAGTGGATAAAAAACTGATTTAATGTCTATGCCAACAGCCTATTATAAATCACAGGACAAAAACTTCACGCTATTGCAAGGAGATTGTGTTGAACTTCTGAACTCATTCGATTTCAAGTTTGATATGATTTTCGCAGATCCCCCTTATCATCTATCAAATGGCGGCATCAGCATACAGAGCGGTATTCCAGTATCCGTAAATAAAGGCAAATGGGATAAGTCTCAAGGCTTCGAGGAGGATTACAAATTTGACAAAAGGTGGCTGACCGCCTGTAGAGAGCACCTGAAGTCAGATGGTACCATCTGGGTTAGTGGAACCTATCACAACATCTTCTCCGTGGCACGCTGCTTATCGGAACTAAACTTCAAGATACTGAACTGCATCACGTGGGTGAAGACAAATCCACCACCCAATCTATCTTGCCGCTACTTCACGTACTCTGCAGAGTATATCCTATGGGCCCGAAAGGAGCAGAAAGTGGCGCATTACTATAATTATGAGTTGATGAAGAAAATCAATGGCGGAACTCAAATGCGTGATGTCTGGACTTTGCCGGCCATTGCACCATGGGAGAAATCATGTGGTAAGCACCCCACTCAAAAACCACTGTGCGTTTTATCAAGAATCATTCTAGCGTCCACCAAACCAGGGGCTTGGATACTTGACCCGTTTACAGGAAGCAGTACTACTGGTATTGCCGCGAACCTTCTGGGACGTCGTTTTCTTGGTATTGACCAAGAAGAAAAATTTCTCAAGATGAGCAAATCACGTCGCGAGGAACTGGATAGTGTTTCTTGTAGAGAAGAGATGTTTGAAAAGTTGGAAAAGCAAGCTAAACTTTTCCAAGATAGAGATATCCGTGTTTTATGTGCCCCGGAAATCAATTATGGTCAAGAACTTCCTTTTTGATGAAGGTCTTTTTCTGATAACTGCTAGGAGAGATCTCTCCCCTAGGACATTGCCGGCTTCGATGCGTCACACTTGACATGTGAGTCTATTGTATGATGGCCATTGCGCAGAAAAAGATGAATGTTGAACTTCTCATAGGAAAATTATTATCTTTGCGGTAGCGAAACAGCGGTTTCCGAAATGATTGTTTCGAAAATAAAAAGGGGAGGCGCCGCATCGGCAAGACATGTCTCGTCTGGAATGCATATGAGGATGAACCTATACTTTATTTCTTCGTCACCCGCAAGGCGGCAGCTTTCCTGCGTGCCACTGGTGAGTTCAAAGGATATAGAATATCCTACAAGGGTCTGTCGATGGATGACATGTAGTTCCCGAGGCCGTGGGCCGGCCACGTCCGCCGTGCTGCCCGTCCGTTCGGCTACTTCAGCTACACTGGAAAAGGCAATGAAAAAAGGTGGTCGAGATTTTCGGCCACCCTTTGTGTGTATCAATTAATCAGATGTTATTCTTTTACGCAGCGGACTGGGCAACTTGATGCCAAATACTTGTTGTCTTCAAACTTCACTTCCTTGAGAGTTTTTGGCTGATTCTTGTCCGCATAATTTGGCGGAGCAATCATCGCTGCGGCATAGGCATATCCGAAATTGTGGGCCGTAACTGTTTCCGATGTCCACATATAGGTTTTTGTCTCATATCCGCTAGACTTCACTGTTTCCGTTCTGAAATGCGTGTTGCTTCGCGAGCTGGTCATCGGCAGATAATGCCCGTCGAAATCATATCCTATAAGATTGGCAGCTACAGTAGCGCTGTTGAAAACAGTCTGCATAAATGACTGAGCCTCAGCTTTGTTGCAGACACGCCAACCGGCAGGACACGGGTCAAAGAGAGTTTTCTTCGAGTCTGTACCACCCCAGAACTCCCTGTAACTCTGATCTTTGGTCGTCATCCATAGATAATAGCCGCCGTCATCTTTTGGAACTGAATTCAAAATGTAGACATAAGGATGATTGACAGCATAATTTGAGAACACACTGTTTGGCGAAGATGAACTTGCAACAGAATTCCTCTCTATCGTATGCCAAGACGAATCCATGTTGAACGAACCGTCCGCTTTTGTCCGGTAACCCCAGATCTGGTTGTTTACATTCTTCGCAGCACTCTGGCCGTTGACCCTCAGAGCCAGAATCGGGGTGTATGTCGGAGTTCCGATGAGGGTGTTAGCGTATTGGCATGGGTAGTAGTTGCAATAGTCTGAAATGGACGGGAACGGGTCTTTTCTGCCCCACTGATAGTAGTTGCCGACCGCATATGCCGGTTCATATTCGCCTGTCGAACCTACACCAGAAATAGCGGCACCGATATTACGGTCCATAAATGTTTTCCCTCCGGAAATGACTGCTGTAGCCTCAGGATCATAGCCCTCTGCTGCCCAAATGTTCCAGCTCCAGAGGAGAGTTGCATTGTTGATGCACTTGTTCTCATCGACTGTGATGTTTTCGTAGGTTACACCTTCCTCTGCAAATGCTGCTATAACAACATTGCCCGGGACAAAAACATCAGGCGTATAAAATCTTATATACCCATCTGAATCAAGAGAAACAGAACTAAGATATACAGGGCTCTCATCCACCCAATTATTGCTTTTCTGAAGAGTGTTGTACCAAAGTACCAAAGCAGATTTCGGAGCTATCGCCGTCTCTCCTGCCACTGATTCAAGCTGACTTGGGACGACACCATTTCCTTTTACATCTGCCTTAAACTTATAGAATCCCGGAGAGGTAACAAGGTAGCAGTTTGCAGTACCGTTTGCGCTCAAATCAGTATATTCATGTCCGGTCGATATTTCTCCGACCTCGAATGAAAGTGCAGCTTTCACTCCAGCAGGAAGTCCTGATGCAGGAACTTTTTTCGAACCGAGTTTTGTCTCGATTCCGTTTACTGAGGCATATACAGAGAATGTTTTTCCTGCGTGGCCAGGAGTGATTGTCATATAGGCATTTACAGGAGTTGCTGAAAGTTTTGCCGCCTCATTGAAATGCAGGGAAATTTCAGGAGTTCCGGAAGTGAGGGTCAGTGAACCATCTGAAAGATTTACGCTTCCCTCTGTAACAGAGAAGATTTCACTCTCGTCCTCAAATCGCACTCTAATGTCAGAAACGCTGTAATTGCTTTGTGCGGAAGTGAGGGCAATGTTCAAAACTGAAAGTGCATGATTGAATGTCATTTTCACATTCTTTGTCTCATCATTTTTAAAAATCCACTTCGCCATAACAGAACTATAAAGCAAATCAGTCGCGTTCAAATGGGACGCATCGCCAGCTGAAGTCTGAACGACAGAGGATGGCACGACAAATTTTACGGCAAATGGGTCCTTACCTGCAGATGCATTGTAAGGATAATAGGCGTAAGTCAAGTAATTTTTGCCGGCTTCTGCAAGGTAATAATTATCTATCTTAAAAATAGTAGTGCTGCCACTTTCCTTTGCAGTTATTCTGTCATTTAACTGTTTGTCAGCCACGCCTGTTCCGACACCTTCAATCGAGCCGCCTTTATACCAATAAACTCCCAACGCATCATCTTTCACCCACTCGGTCTTCATCACATTGCCTTCATCTACGAACGAAGTCTTGGTCTCAGGAAAAGAGCCTACGATAACAGCAGAAGACTCCCCTTCAGCAGGAATCTGTTCTGACACTTCAGATTTCTGGCAGCCGACTATAGCCGAAAGCGCCAGAATATATATCAATGACTTTTTCATGTTCATAAGTTATTAGCGAGTTTTAACTTCCTCCCATTCATCCCAGTAAGGCATGTCATTCACAGCGTTCCTATCCACACCGCTGGCATAACCGTTTTCGAGGTTCACATCGAGAATCGCCAGAGCCGGTGATTCATAACGCTTTGGAGCAGCTGCTCCGTTCAGTTTTTTGTTCATGATTAATGTTATTAATTAGTTAAACTTTTATTCTTTCACGCAGCGGACAGGGCAACTTGACGCCAAGTACTTGTTGTCTTCAACTCTCACTTCCTTGAGAGTCTTCGGCTGGTTCTTGTCCGCATAATTTGGCGGAGCTACCATCGCAGCAGCATAGGCATATCCGTAATTGTGGGTAGTAACCGATTCCGATGTCCACATGTAGGATATGGTCTCGTATCCGCAAGACTTCACGGTCTCAGTTCTGAAATGCGTATTGCTTCGCGAACTGGTCATCGGCAGATAATGTCCGTCATACTCATATCCGACAAGATTGGCAGCCAGTGTGGCGCTGCTGAAAACAGTCTGAATAAACGACTGAGCCTCAGCCTTGTTGCAGACACGCCAGCCTGCAGGACATGGGTCGAAGAGAGTTTTCTTCGCTTCAGAACCACCCCAGAACGCCCTGTAACTCTGGTCATTGGTCGTCATCCACGGATAATAGCCGCCGTCTGGATATTTGGAATTCAGAATATAGACGTAAGGATGTTTCACAGCATAACCAGCAAAGACGCTGTTGGACGAAGACGGAGCCGCGATGCTGTTCCTCTCTATAGTATGCCAAGACGAATCAATGTTGAACGAACCGTCGTCTTTTGTCCGGTAACCCCAGACCTGGTTGTCCACATTCTTCGCAGCACTCTGGCCATTGACCCTCAGAGCTACGATCGGAGTGTATGTAGGAGTTCCGATGAGAGTGTTGGCGTATTGGCAAGGCCAATAGTTGCAATAGTCCGCAATGGACGGGAACGGATCCTTTCTGCCCCATTGATAATAGTTGCCCACTGCATAGGCAGGCTCATATTCACCTTTTGAGCCGACACCGGAAATCGCTGCTCCGATATTCCTGTCCATGAATGTCTTACCTCCGGAAATGACAGCCGTCGCATCCGGGTCATAACCATCTGCGGCCCAGATGTTCCAGCTCCAGAGAAGCGTCGCATTGGTGATATTCTTATTCTCATCCACCTCTATATTGTCGTAGGTAACACCCTCCTCGGCAAATGCCGCAATCACGACATTGCCCGGAACGAACTCCTTAGGCGTGTCGAAATAGACATAGTCCCTGAAAAACACCAACGAAGAAAGCAGAATCGGGCAGGCGTCCACCCACTTGTTGTCCTTCTGGACGGTGTTGTACCAGAGGACGAGGACGGATTTCGGAGCGATTTCCGCAGAGCCAGTCACTGCTGAAAGCGCTGCAGGGATATAGCCGTTGCCCTTCACAGTAGCCTTGAACTTGTAGAACTGGTTGGCCTCGGAAACGAGATAACAGTTGGATGTGGAAAGTTCACCCAGATCCTTGATCTTGATGGCCACATCACCCGGCACCTCATAATCAGCCACCACATTGATCACTTTGCCTGCCGGGAAGCCTCCTTCCGGAACCCGCTTCTCCATGATCAGCTTCTCCTTACCTCCGATGACCGCAACCAGCTGCATGGTCTCCCCTGCCAGCGCCGGGTTGAAGACCATGTAAATATGCGAAGCCGCCGGCCATGAAGTCGCAAAATCGCAGTCCAGACGCACCTCAGGCGAGGTTGTCGCCCATGTAAGATCCAGTTTGCCGGTACTCAGGTCAATGCTGGCGTTCTCGAATGCCACGGCGGCATCCTTGTTGGAAGTGCAGCGGAAAATCAATGCATCCAGTTTCATCCTGGTATCAGTGGTCAGTTCCAGATCCAGTACGGAAAAAGCATGATGGAAAGTAAGGTTCACCGCATCATCGGATTTGGTGACATTCTCCACGGCAGCCCAGATGAAGTCATTTTCAGCAAGATGCGCTGTAGAGCCGCTTGAGTACTGGGACTGTAAAGCCGAAATCCCCACCTTTGCCTTATGCGGGTCCGTACCTCTGTCGGCATTGAAAGGATAGCAGGCATAGAACGACTGCGGGGTATTGTCCCCTGCCCAGCGGATTCTCTGAGCACGGGACTGATATGAAAACGTCGTTCCGGTACCTTCCTGGTCAGCGAGATATGCGCTGTTGGACTGGAGAGACTTGCCTTCAGCCTCTGTCCAGATTCCGATTTTGTCGGATTTCACCCAAGCGAGTTTCAATGCATTGCCGTCATCGGTATGAGTCACCTTGCTCTGCACTTCCTGCTGCAGGAAATCTGCAGAAAAGGCAGGTCCGTCAGACAGGATGTCCTCATCCATCTGTCCGTTCTTGGAACAGCCGATCAGGGCAGATGCCAGGGCAATCATTGATATGTATTTGATATTCATAATTTTACGCATTAACAGTTTACCATTTCCATTTATCCATATCGTCTATCTTTCCGCCTCCAGGATTAGCCTCAGACGGGTCGTAAAGTGCGGCGTCGATGAGAGGTTTCAGAATCCCTTCCATAACAAGGAATGCTTTCGCATTCGGATGAACGGAATCAAGGTTCAATGTTCCGTCTGCATTCTTGCCGAATACCCAGCAATACTCATCAGCAAGACCGTTCTGATCATTTTTCAGAGCGCTGTGGTAATCTGCATAACGATAGCCTCTCTCGGCAGCATATGCCTTGATGAGTTTGTTGGCCTCGATAACCTTAGATGCGATGTAGTCTCCGTCAAACTCCGCTTTCCAAGCATCCGGTTTCCACCACATGCTCCTTGTCGGACAAATCGAACCGAGTATGACAGGAACTCCCATATCTTCGGCAATCCTGGACATAAGGGCGATGTTGGCAAGAAGATTCTCCTTGCTCACGTGAACCCGGTAGCCATCACCGGACATATTTTCAGCAAGGTCATTCGTACCGCAGGTAATCACCACACATTGAGGATTGTCATCTACGATGTTCGGACCGAAACGGTCAATCATATTGCTTGAAGTCTGTCCATCGATTCCACAGTTAAGGTAGCTGTTCTCGGTGAAAAAGGCTAGACGGCCGCGGTCTCTCCAGGTCCTTGTGATGGAGTCGCCCATAAGTGCTGCCCTGTGACCGGTCTGTTTGCCATATCCCAGAGCTTTCCCGTCCACATTTTCCTTCACGCAGCGAAGTTGCAGTCCGGCACCGGAATAGCTGTTGCTCTGAGTGATCTTTGCACCTGCGCCGTTCGAGCCGACAGATGAGCGGATCGGATAAAGAGAGTTGGCGACACTTGCAGACGCCATCATAACTTCACCTGAAGCCGAAATGACTGAGCCACCGAAACCGGCCTTTCTCTGTCCCGCAAATGGGAAATAGAGGTCATATTCGGAAACATAGACTCCGTGACCGCCCGCAGCGGAACCGGAAGAAGCGAAGAATGTCGCATAGGCATCTGCTGTCGGCACTTTCCAACCTGCCGGACACGGGTCATAGATGGTCTTATCATTGCTGATGTTGTCAGTGCTGCCCCAGAGATAGCGCCACTGCTCATTGTCCAGAATGGATTTTGCCTGGAAGTCGCCTTCTCCTGAGAACCAACTGTATTGAGGATAGACAGCATCGTTGTTGCCGCCGAACATCCACTTGTGAGGATATTTTACAGACTCGTCCACGGCCTGCTGGAGCGAATAGCCCGAACCGAGTTCAGCATGGAGCATCCTGGCGTTCTTGGCCCTGTCGGAAGAGAAGATCTTGTCCCCATCGACTTTATATTCATCCAGGGTGGTGTAAGCAGGGTTGCCCCAGCCTTCCTGTACATTCGTAGCCGATTTATATTCAGATGCTGCAGGGAACGGATCCTTACGGCCCCACTGATAGTAGTTGCCGATGGCTCCGGCTGCCTTTACATTGTCAGAGATGTCCTTTGCAGAAAGTCCGAGCACGGCTCCGAGGTTGCGGTCCATGACCGTATAACGGCCGGCCTTTCTGGAAGTCGCATCGGCATCCCAGCCTTCTACGGCCCAGATGTTCCAGCTCCAGACGATTTCGCCGGACTCATTCAGCGCAGCGATCACGGCATTGCCGTTCACAAAAGTCTTCGGTGTCTTGAAATAGACGAGGCCGTCAACTTCGTCATACATCACGCTTCCGACAGAGACAGGACTTGCATTGACAAATCCGCCCTCGCCTTCAGGGATGCTGTACCACAGAAGTTCTGCTGAAGAAGGGGCCAAAGCAGCATCGAATGCGGTGCTGTGCGGTTCCCCGTCGTAGCTCCAGCTGATGCTCTTCGTACTGCCGTTGCCCTTTACCTTCGCATTGAAAGCATAGAGGCAGTCAGCCTTGTTCACAATATAGGTGTTGGCAGTACCGTCCGCGCTCAGGAGCACAGGGTCTGCGGTCATTCCGACATTGTAGGAAACACAGGTTCCCGGCTTGAATCCGCCTTCCGGAACATCCACTACAACTTTCTCAAAGTCAGCGCCTTCGAGGTCGCAATCTATGGTCAATGTCTTGCCGGCATACTGCGGATTCACATTGACAATGAACTCTGTAGCCTTGCGCCTGAGATATACAGGTGAGGCTGGCTTGACATTGATCACAGAACTTACCGAGTCTATTTCAGAGAGACGGGAAGTGAACAGGTCATATTTGGCATGTTTGAAGGCAAGTGACGTTCCGTCTTCGCCTGTGAGCTTGATGGAATTGCAGGCTATAGGCAGATTGGAAGAAACATTGATCTTCACGAAAGAGACCACAGGTGAAAGGGACATTTCGAGAATGCCGTTGTCCGGGCGCTCAACTGATTTGACTGAAGATACGAAGATTCAGCTGCGTCGTGGTCAGAGGAACAGGAACTGTCTGCTCCGCGGCTACCGAAACCGGAATCGAGGTAGCATCCGTCATCTTGGTAGTGAACGGATAATACAGGGACACGTCATATTTCTTGCCGTCTTCCCACTTGAGCTTGTCAGCGTCCTTGAGAGGGAAGAAACGGGATGACGCTGTGGATGTATATGCGTCATAATAGGCATTGTCATTCAACGCCGAACCTGTACCGGCTTCGGACACGAACACTCCGATACGGTCAGAAACCGCTTCCCATGTGACGGGAGCCGCCTCAGACGGTGAAGATGCCGACACCTTGAATGAAATGTACTCCGAAGAAGTCATCGGCGCATCTTTCTCCGGCTCATTCGCTTCTTCTTTTCCGCAGGCGGTCAGGGCCAATGCGGAAAGAAGCGTCATATATATTATTCTGTTTTTCATCTACTATATTATTGAAGAGTTATCTGATAGAACGAATCTGTTCCGGAATAGTAGTCCTTGGATGAGAACACGCCATGCGTCCACTTGAATTCGCTGACAGTCTGGCCGTCCAGTCCGTCGATGCAGTTGCCCTTGAACGAATATGGCTTGTAAAGCTTCATCACTCCGTCAGGAAGATTTATGGCACAGACATTCTCCACGACCTTCTCGGATTTGTAAACCGGAGTGCCGCTTTCGTCTGTCATCGGGTTGCCGTTCTCGTCAGTGGCCTGGACAGGCATCTCGTAGGACAATGTCCAGATCTTGCTCTTGTAGTATCTCTCGTAATTGTTGAAATCAGGAAGAGATTCCCTAGTAGCAGTTCCGATCACCTTGCCGTTCACACAGAGGTCGAATGACTTTTTGGTCACGGCCTTTTCGCTGTCATGCACCTTGGCGATATAGCTTTCAGGTGTTTCATCGCCGGAAAGCGGAGTGAGACGTATTCTGTTGAATGACTTCAGGCCTTTCAGGATGATCTCGTCATAGTTGTCGGAAATCGACATGACGGTGAACTCGAAATCTCCGCCCCAGCCGCGATATCCGCCACCATTCGGACCTCCAGGGAAGGAGAAGAAATGTATGTAGTCATTGTTGGTGCAGAATTTCAGCATCGGACCGGTACCCAGTTCCACCTTGTATTCTGATTCCGTAACAGGGTCAGCCTGAGGTATGAAGCCGGCTCCCTCGAACCATGCTTTCACTGTATAGTCCGGTGAGAACTGCAGGACATAAATCCATCCGCCGTAACGGAGGTCCTCATCCGGGAAATACTCCATAACCCATGTTTCGCGGGCTACCAGCGCACTGCGACAGAGCTCGATGCGGTCTTCTGTACGTTGTGCGGCCGTCTCGTCGAAGATTCTGGAACTCTTGTAGCAGGAAGCCAAAGAGAGCAGCATCATCGCTGACAGAATATATGTTATAATTCTTTTCATATCGATTCGGGTTTATTCGTCAAGTGATTCCCAATCCAGGCTGTCCAGCTGAGCGATACGGCGATGATAGATTTCACACCATCTTTCGGAATCCACTCCGTAGGAATCCTTGAGCCATTTCTTAAGCATGTCAAACTTCTTTCTCATGAGCGGACCGCCGACTGGACCGGCCTTGGCTATCATTGCCTCTCTTTCCGCCTCCGTAAGGGAAATCAGTCGTCCGCCGGTCTCTGCCACATCCTCGCTGTAGTGGGAGCGCGCATAGTTGCTGACAAATCCTTTCTGATAAGGGTCATCGGTAAGGGAAGTGTAGCGGTCGCCCACATAGTCGCTGAGGGTGATGTCCTTGAACTCTGCTGGAGAGCCGTGGATACCGTCGAGGATATGGGTAAACTCATGGAGCATAGTTCCCGCGATTCTTTCCGCATCCTTGTGATACTCGAAGAAGTTTACGCCCAGAATATTGATCTGAAGACCGTTCTCCGCAGATGCAAGAGCCGTGGAGCCGCTGCTGCTTATCTCGAAACTGCCCACAAGGAAGAGCACTTTCGGGAAATAGGATTTCACGAACAATGCAGGATCCTCGGTCTCGTCTCCGGAAGACATCATCTCCACCATGGCCTCAAGAGTCGTGAACTTGATAAGTTTGGCAATCATTATCGACTCCTTGATGTTAGGAGGTGATACCCAGTAGTTGAAGCTGGTCTCCCTGTCCGGCATACGGTATTCGAAACGGACATTGTAAGGCTCCACATAATTTCTCTGCAGCCAAGAATCGAACTCGGTATATCTGTGGTTCTCTTCCTTGAAAATGCTCTCGGAGCTGACTTCATCCTTGGTGCAGGATGCCATCACCAGCACAGAGCAGGCTGCCAATATCATTGATATATACTTTTTCATCTTCATTCCTCCTTAAAGATATTTGACGAAAGGATGGTCAGGGCTTTCCGCATTGTTGCGCGGGTTCGGCTCCAGACCGGTTTTTATGGACTCGGAAGGAATCTGGAATGCGCGGCGCAAGTCATTGTAAGGCAATGTGACAGTAGCCTCGAATCCTGAGGTCGTAGCGTCGTCGTATTCGGTGTCGTCGAACCTGTCGATGGTGATTCCGTATCTCTTGAGATCCATCCAGCGGAGACCTTCCTCCAGGGAATCAATTCTCTTGCAGAACAGCAGGCACTGGGTCATATTTTCCTGAGTACCAGGCTCTACAGTAAATCCATGCGGATGAATCGGCTTTCTGGAAGTAGGCTCCTCCCTTGTATATTCCTTGATGTACAATGATGAAGAAGGGTCACCGTAAACCTCATCGATCAGCTCGCGTGTCAGATGACGGATTCCGTTGGTTCCGACCTTGTACATTGAACAGCTCCAGGTATCCATATCTGCAGCAGCCTTGTCATATTCCTTGAGCTGGATATAGGCCTCAGCCCTGTTCAGAAGCACTTCATTGGCATCGAGGGCCACCATTGTGCTGCGGACATAACCGGTACCAGCCACCGGGTCCACGACCTCCCACTGGGAAGGCCATTTCGGCCAGTACACCTTGTTGGTTATGAGGTCGGCCCAGTAGAACGGAACCATCTGGTAGATATACTGGGTATTGTCCTGCTTGCCGGTATCATAAGCACCGCCCATAGGACGCTTCGCACGGACAGTCTCCATCTTGGCAATCCTGTTGGTGTGCGCATATCTTCCGCCGGTAGCGGACCATGCATTGAACAGACCGCCGTTTGCAGAATAGAGCGGAATAATCAGCAGGTTCACCTTGTTCGTAGGATTGATATAGTTCAATGCCCTGGTATCATAAGCCCAGGCCATCTTGCTGGTCGCAGCCCAGTCACGGAGCATTTCGGAAGGGTTAGTGCCGAGCACCACATTTGCAGCCTCAACCGCCTTCTCCCACTGGTTGCTATAGACGTAGAACCTGGTCGCAAGCGCATAGCCTGCCTTCTTGTTGAAATGATATTTCGGAACTGACCATGCCTCGTCGTTCAGAAGAGGAAGTCCTTCCTCGATATCCTTCTGAATCATCTCGTAGTCATGGGCAAGAGTACCACGGCTGTATTTCGGATTCAATGTGGTCTCCGGCTTGTCCATATAGGTAACTCCCAGATACTGAGACGCATACTGAGGATGATAAGGGAGACAGTAGATCATTGTCAGACAGAGGTGAGCGTAAGCGCGGCAGAGAAGTGCCTCACCCTTATAAGGAAGCATCTCCTCAGGAGTACCCTGCTCGGCAATAGCCTGAAGAGCGGCATTCGCGGTGGCAATCATATTGTAATATGCCTGCCAGGTGTTCACGTTGCTCTCGTTGTCCGCTTCCTCTATCGGTTCCCAGTTATAATTCTGTTCAATAAGTCTGGACGTATTCTTGTTTCTTTCGCTGTAGAGTTCGCAGTTGTCTGACGCGTACTCGAAGAATCTCACGTAAGTTCTTGAGGCATACGCGGAAACAAGCAGTTTCTGTATCTTTTCAGTCGAATTCAGTTCAGTCCTGTTGTCCGGGAGCTTGTCCAGGAACTTGTCGCAGGAGGTCACCCCCCCCATCAGAGAAAGAACTGCCAATGAATATGTTATAAATTTCTTCATATCCGCATTGATTTAAAATCCTATCTTGCAGGTCAATGTGAACTGCTTCGGCATCGGAACTGCGACACCGCCGGCATTGAGGAACTCAGGGTCCTGTCCTTCCAGCCTCTTGTCGGCATACAGAAGACAAAGATTGGTTCCCTGTATCTTGAATGAAAGGCTCTTCAGTCTGAGCTTTTCAACTGCAGTCTTGGGAAGTTCATAACCCAATGAAACCTCCTTAAGCCTGATGAAATCGCCCTTGGCAATACGCTGGTCAGAGTAGTTGTAGGCATTGTAGGCAATGCTGAGATTGCTGATGCTGTTGTTCTGACGCTTGCTTGCGATTACAGGCACATTGGTAATGTTCTCGTCACCCGGGTTGATGTATCTGTCCATGAACTCTCTCGGCATGGCGGTAAGGTCCGAATAGTTGTTGGAGAAGATAGGGTCCAGCCTTACAACATTTCCGAAGGAGTAAGTCATGAAGACATTCATCGTGAAGCCCTTGAACTTGAACATGTTGCCGAAACTTCCGGTAATGGTCGGGTCAATCGGCCCCTCATACTTGAGGTTGCTGAAATTGTTCATTTCCTGGAATTGGATGTTCGTGGAAGTGATTTCCCCGTCCTTGTTCAGGAAAGTCGGGATACCCATCTCGTCAAGTCCCATGAAACGCAGTGAGAACACGGCGCCTCGAGGCATTCCCTCCATAGAATAGCCTGAACCTGTCAGGTAGCTTATCATGGTCTGGTAAGTCTTGAGCTTGGTCACGGTATTCTTCATGTGCGAGAATATGAAGTTCGTAGTCCAGGAGAAATCCTTCTTGACGATATTCTTGGTGGTAAGCGAAAGCTCCACTCCGGAAGACTTCATGGAAGCCACGTTTCCGTATTTGTTGGAAACACCGCCGAGTCCCTGAGTGACAACACTTCCTATAAGGTCGAAGTTGTTTCTCTTGTAAGTGTCGAATGACAGGAGGATGCGGTCGTCGATGAAACCGAGGTCAGCTCCCACATTGAACTCATGCTTCTTCTCGTATGTAAGCTCGGAGTTCTCGATGGATGACTGGTAGAGTGACGGCTCCTTGATATTGGTGGCAGGACGCCACGGAGTGCTCGGATAGAACAATGCTGTGGAGTTGTTCACCCACGCCGGGCCCCTGTCCGCTGTCAATGAATATGATACACGGAAGTTCATGCTGGACAATGCCGGTTTCAGCGCATCGAACCACTCTTCCTGGTCTGCCGACCATTTGCCGGCGACGTTCCATGTAGGCAGCCAGCGGGCGCTTCTCGCCCTTCCGAGTCTGTTGGAGCCCTCGTAACGGAATGTTCCGTTGATGGTGTATCTGTAATTGTATGAGTATGAAGCAGTAGCGGCAAAAGCGACATTGCGCTCGTGCGTATTGTTCAGACTGTAGTAATATGAGTTCTGCTCAAGCTGTTTCTTGAACAGGTCCAGGATATAGAACGGAGTCTCACCGGCCTCATACTGAAGACCCCATCCGTCGAAAGAGCTTGCGTGCCTGTCCAGCGAATTGACTTCCACCGCAGCGAAAGCATTGATGATATGCTTGTCGGCAATGGCGGTATTGTATGTTCCGGACGCTCTGAAATCCACGCTGAGCGCTGAGTAGTCATTCTTTTTCAAGATACCTCCCTGAGGCAGGACCGTGTACTTGTCCCCTGTCGGGTTGTCCGGGTCCTTGTACAGGTAAGGATTCGCGTTCATGATGATCTTGGTGGCAGCAGAACGGTAAGCCTCGGCCTGGTTGGAATTGTCCCTGATATTGTGCTCAGTCATTGACAGCTGATATCTTACGGAACCGAGGGCGGACAGTTCGAGACCTTTTATCGGCTTCGCCTTGATCTCCGCCTGAAACTTCGTGTCGAGCACAGACAGGTCAATGTAGTTGTTCTCCAGCTCGTGCTTGATATTGAACGGAGCATAATTCCTGGTGTAGAACTCGTCCGGATCCAGTGTCCTCGAAGTACGGAGTGCATAAGAATACGGGTTGATGTCGAAATCACGCTTCACCGAGCCCTCAACAAGGTTTGTGGAAGACGACAGCGAACCAGGCGCCCTCTGCTGTCTGTATGAGGCGTTTCCGATGATGTTCAGGGTGATGTAATCCTTGAATATCTTCTGGGACGTGTTGAAAAGCGCGGTATATCTGTTCACCTTGCTCTGGACAGACCAGCCCGGATCGACCAGCGCGCCCAGAGACGCATAGTAACTGCCTTTCTCAGAACCTGAAGTGATGCTGACAGAGTGGCTGTGCTGCACCGTCGGACGGAAAAGTTCGCTGAACCAGTCGGTGTTGCGCATCTCGGCCTTGCGGAGATATGCCTTTCTTCCTGCTTCAGTATTCTCAACAAGATATTTTCCGGTCGTGGAATCGTATGTGTTCATCAACTGGGACATCTTGCTGTAAACACCGCCCTGCGAATTATATACGCTGCTGGTGAAGTTGAGCCATCCCTTCTGGTACATTTCCTCATAGACCGACATCTGCTCCTGTGAGTTCATGATGTTGAACTCGGAATATGAAGGGACAAGACGCATAGTATATTCACCGTTGTAGTTCACGCGGGTCACGCCAGGAGTTCCTTTCTTGGTGGTCACGACAATGACACCCGCCATTGCCCTTGCTCCGTAGATGGAAGTCGCGGAACCGTCCTTGAGGATCTGGAACGACTCGATGTCGTCAGAGTTCAAGCCTGCTATCGCGGAACTGATCAATGTCGTGGCATCTCCGGATGACAGGGAATTGGCATCCACATTGACCACATCCTCCATTATGACGCCATCGACCACCCACAGAGGCTTGGAATCTCCGAAAATGGAGGTGGCACCCCTGACTCTGATCTTAGGCGCAGTACCGAAGGTTCCGGATACGTTCTGCACTGAGACGCCGGCTGATTTTCCTTCGAGCGAACGGCTGATTTCACCCACACCGCTGATATTTACATCCACGGCTGAAAGCTGGTCGGTCGCTCCTGTGAAGAGACGTTTGTCGGTGGTGGTCATACCGGTAACCACTGCCTCAGAAAGCATTTCCGTGCTTGTGGAGAGCACGAAGTCCACTTTTTCTGCAGCAGGTTTGGTGACATTGGTATAACCCAGACAGGAAGCCTCGAGCTTGGCTCCTGCAGGCACTTTTGTCAATGTATAATTACCGTCAAGGTCCGTGACTGCAGCATTTCCTGTGCCCGCCACTGCCACCACGACACCTATGAGAGGCTCGCCGGCATCGTCCTTGACTGTACCGCTGACTGTCAATGTCTGCTGCGCGAAAACTGAAAACGTGCAGGCAAACGACAGCAGCAATGCTATGATCAATTTCTTCATAATACTATTCTGTATATTCCTTAGTAAGCACAAGTTCCTCGTAGGAAACGATTTTCTGAGTGAATCCGAAATATCTGTCCTTACTCCACCAGATGTTGAACGATTGCGGGACACTGTTTCCGTCAAGAGTCAGATTTTGGAAGGAGAGGGTAACTGTGTGCGAAGACTCGTCAAATACAGGCTCAGCCTCCCAAGCACAACTTCCAGGAGTTGAAAATATGAACCAGCCGGAAGGATTGTTCTTTGAAGGACCGTTGAAGTGGATGCTATAGTATTTGTTTGCAGCTGCATCGACATCGAATCCCTGGATGCCGATCCTGACTTTTCCATCGACATAGCTTGCCGAGAAAGGTCTGGAAGCGAGTTCTCCTTTCTGCACAGAAACGGCAAAGGTCTCAAGCGGTGTCTGGGAAGCGAATACAAAGTCACTCTTGTCTGCACCGGCGTCAGCGTTGTGGGAGACTTTCCATGTTCCCATGAGATAATACCAGTCCGGTTTCTTAGGAAGTGTCAATGTTACATAAACAGGTTCAATGCTGTTGTCTGAAGGGGTGATGATTGCGCGTCCGGAGAATGCTCTGCGGCTCTGAGCCTTGCTTACGATGAATGTCACACCGCTGGCTGATTTCTCGAATTAGAAGACGCCATCAGGATTCTCAGGGATTTCCACGCTGAAATCAGATGTGCACTTTACAAGTGTCTGCAATTTCTGGTCGGAATCAGAGAACTCCAGGATTGATTCACTTATGATGATTCCCTTGAACGGAGACTGTTTCACTGAAAAGCTGACGGAATTGCTGCCTTCAGCATTGATGGTAACATCCGCAGTGCGCTCTGTATCACCAGTATATGAGAACACATTGAACAGGACAGAAGAACCGGCAACGCTTACGCGAAGCCACTCAGGTGCTGAAGACTCGGCCGTCAGTTCGAGGCCGCCTGTCTCTACGACTGCCGTTCCGAATCCTCCGGCAGCGTCGAACGACGTAGCGGAAACACTCTTCAATTCAATCTCTGGGACTGAATTGTCTTTGCTGCATGACAGACCGCAGAAAAGCGCGGCCGCCAGAGCGATGACTGATATAATTTTTCTCATCATATTGAATAACTATTTTACATATTCTATTGCGACCTGTGAGTCCCCGTTCAGTTTTGTTCCTGCCAATTCAATATGGACATAGATGAACTGATAGGTCCTGTCGCGTTTGTATTCCAATGGGATCTCTACTACCGGATTGTCCTTGCCGATTTCGACATTGATGTCCTTCTTGACGGAACGTACCCAGCCGGCAGCATTGACCTGCACACGCTTGAGGGTGACATTGTCCTCACCTCTCTTCCATCTGAATCTCAGGGCCTTGACCGGGATGTAATCTTCCGGTGCCATCATACGGATAATCAATGTGCTGCTGTCTCTCATCTCGAATGATGTCCAGCCGGAAAGTCCCTGGCCTTCAAGAGGTTCAATGTCTTTCGCAACATTGACAAGCTCCTGTGATTCCTTCACGAGGTCCTTTACCGGAACGAAATCGGAGAGTTTCTTCTCCTCGGTGAAATTGCCCTCCCAAGCGGCGAAATCAAATGGTTTGTCCGCTTTTTTGGCATCGAAGAAATGCTGCCATCTCGGGATATAGTAGTCGCGGATAAGACCTGACCAGATTTTGCATGCATAGTCATTGAGGCCGGCGTCAGGATAGCTGACACCCCAAGTAGTCACGATTCTGCGGCAGTCCTTTTCATATTTGTCGCTCTCCTGCTGACTGTCACCCCATCCGCGGGCAAAGTCTATCCATCTCTGCATACGGGTTACAGGGTTCTTGTCCAGAAGCCTGTCTGCGCGAAGCATCAGGTCCTTGAAACGTACCTCCATAGCGGCAGTCTTGTCATTGTCTCCGGCAAGATAAGCTTCATTGATCTGATTTACGAGCAGGTCTGCCTTGCCAAACGCATAGAAGCCGGCCCACAAGGCGAGGTCGGTGAGATATGCTTCATTGTCACCGAGTTCCGAAGCAGCCGCGATATAGGCTTCAAGCGCCTCGAAGTGAGCCTTGGAAACCACGTAACGGCCTCCGAGACCGTAGAACGGCTGTCTCTGGACTACGTACTGTGCACGGCTTGAGCACATTCCGTAAGAGCTTTCGAGCATCTTGTTCCAGAATGTCATCATCGTCTCAGGACATTTTCCGTATCTGTTGATGGTATAATTCCTCAGCCATTCGTGGATATCCTTGTGGGAAGTGCTCCACCACGCATCGGAAAGGATTTCGTAGATCACTTCGTTGCTTTCCACGCCTTCCGGAGCGGTGCCTGCGCCGACAAGATTGCCCATATTTGCGGAGCTGAGGGCATTCAGATGGCCGTTAAGGTAGAAGTCCAATGCGCCTGCTGGGGCAGTACGTCCGCCGAAGTTAGGCACGGTACTGTAGATCCACGGCTTTCCGTAAATGCCTTTTGCATAGTTCCATGTATATTCATTCTCCCAGATACCGTAGTTGAAGTCCACGCTCAGGTCCAGAAGAAGCATCTTGTCATCAGGTACCTTGGAGAACAATGCCTCGATGCTCTCCGGGTCCCAGATATGTCTCTGGTAGCCAAACATCCAGCCCTGGAGCACCCAAACAGCGTCCGGATTTGCAGCGGCAATGGACTGATACAGAGACTTTCCGTAGTTGGATATCTGAGTATAGCGTTCCTTGGTGCCACGCTCGGCGAACGGGACCTTCATTTCATTGAAACTGTCGGCGAGGTAGTATTTGCCTTTTCCGAATTCCTTTTCCCATTCCTGGATATATGTCTTCGCGATCAGCTGGAACAGCTCCGTCTCAGGAGAAATGAAATTGGACACATAGTACGGGCCGTCATCCCAACCGGTGTGGATGAGGTTCGCGTCAGGATACACGCGCTTGATCGCTTCAGGCACAAAACCTGCGAAAGCATTGTAAATCGGTGTCATACCGAGTTCACTCATCCTGTCTATCATCTTGTGTTCCAGAGCGATGGTCTTGTCATACCAGCTCTGTGAGAGATGTCCGTCGAGTTCTGACATATTGCCCATTCTGAACCACGGCAGATAAGCCGGGCCTGTCACGAACTTGCCTATTTCCTCATCAGTCAGACCGAGCTTCTTCCATACTCGGGCGAAAATCGCTTCGCTACCGATGGGCGAAAGCGGCATGTTCACGCCGTGGAGAGCCATCCTGTCGAGCTCCTTCTCCCAGTCTTCCCATTTCCAGTAAGGCATGGTGTAGCCGAGGGTGCAGACATTCATATACTGTCTCAGCACGAAAGGAGTAGTGACGAGTTTAAGAGGCTGGTCTGCAAGCTTTTCAGGAAGGTCAATGTTTTTGACAGTCCAAGTGGACAGACCGTAATGGTTGGATGTTACATAATCATAGAAACCACGGCAGACTGCCACAGCAGAGCTTCCCTTTACGGTAAGTTTGCCTTTCTTCACCTCTGTAGAGAAATATTCGCTGCCCTCCATAGGACCGGTAACTACGAGTTTCACATTGGAAGGTTTTCTTCCGAGAGTTCTCGTGATAACTCCTGAGGCCGCTTTCTCAGCTGCTTTGAAGTCTTCTTTCTGAGACGCTGAAGCGGAGAGGCATAAAAATACCGCTCCGATTACGCTCATAAATTTCAATTTGTTGATTATCATACACTTATAGTTTTATTTCTTGATTTCTCTTATCTCCATCGCATATCCGCCGCCTGCAGCACACTTCTGGACGAGCTTCGACTTGTGGTCAATCTTCATCTTGCGGATAGTGTAAGCCTGTGGGTTTGTCTTGTAGTCCGCATCCGGTGCATCAGCATAGAGCGTGGCCTCATATTTCTTGCCCGGCTCCAGGAAGTCGAACGATATCTTGGAAACGTGGCCTTCAGCACCTGCTGTGGAGCCGACAAACCAGTCTCCTGAATCCTTTACCCTGCGTGCCGTGGTGACATATTCGAAAGGCTCTGCCTCCAGGTATCTGGCCTCACTCCATTCCATCGCCACATTCTTTATGAACTGGAACGCATCCGGGAACCTTTCGTAGTTTTCCGGAAGGTCAGCAGCCATCTGCAACGGGGAATACATCGTCACGTAAAGGGCCAGCTGATTTGCAATCGTGGCATTGACATGTGACTTGTTGCCAGGACTGAACTTGCTGATATTCATCTCGAAGATGCCTGGAGTGTAGTCCATCGGACCGCCCAACAGCCTGGTAAACGGCAATATGCAGACATGTCCCGGCTTGGAACCGCCGAATGCCTGATACTCGGTTCCTCTGGCAGACTCGTTTCCGATAAGGTTAGGCCAGGTCCTGCACAATCCCGTTGGACGCACCGCCTCATGGGCATTGACCATTATCTTATATTTGGCGGCCTGAGTGACGGCATACAGATAATGGTTAACCATCCACTGGCTGTAATGCTGTTCCCCGCGAGGAAGCATATTTCCGACATAACCGGATTTGACGGCATTGTAGCCGTTGTTTTTCATAAATGTATATGCGGTGTCGAGATGCCTTTCGTAGTTTCTTACGGAAGCGGAAGTCTCGTGATGCATGATCATTTCCACACCTTTGGACTTGGCATAGTCACGGATTTCCTCAAGATTGAAATCAGGATAAGGAGTCACGAAATCGAAGACATAGTCCTTAAGATGGCCGAACCAGTCTTCCCAACCCACGTTCCAACCCTCGACAAGCACTGCGTCGAAGCCGTTTTCAGAAGCGAAGTCAATGTATTTCTTCACGTTCTCAGTGGTGGCTCCGTGATGACCGTGAGGCTTGACTTTCGTATAATCGGTCACGCCGAGCTGAACGGAAGGCAGATCCCAGGTATAGGACCACTGTGACTTTCCGGTAATCATCTCCCACCATACTCCTACATATTTTATAGGTCTGATCCAGGAAGTGTCCTCGATCTTGCAAGGTTCATTGAGATTCAGCGTCATACGGGAAGCGAGAATGTCGCGTGCGTCGTCACTGACAATGATTGTGCGCCAAGGAGTGTTCAGAGGCGCCTGAAGATAACCCTTGGCACCAGTCGCATCAAGATTGAGGAATGATTCGAAGACGAAATTCTTGTCATCGAGGTTCAGATGCATGCAGGCATAGTCCACAAGAGCAGCCTCGTGGATATTCACGTAGAGGCCCTGGTCTGTCTTGAGCTGAAGTGATGTCTGAACTCCGGTCGGAGAGAACATGTTCTTGTTCATGCGCCTGCTGTTCACTTCCCTGATCTGGGAGAGGCGGCAGCACGTGTAGTCATATTCCTGGGTATAATAGTCGCCCGGAATCCACCACGCGGTAATATCTCCTGGCATGGCGAACTGCGTGCGCTCTTCCTTGAGCACAAAATAGACAAGTGACTGCTGCTGAGGGAATTCGTAGCGAAATCCTACACCGTCGTCATATACCCTGAACCTGATATCCATCCTTCTTCCGGTCTGACGCTGCATCAAGTTGACTACAAATTCGTTATAATGATTTCTGACGGAAGTCTCCTCACCCCATACGGGACTCCATGTCTCATCACAATCGTCACGAGATGTACCGGTGATTTCAAAGTCCCTATCCAGATGAGACTTCAGGTCATCTGACTTGCCCACCAGTTCGAACCCCATACCGCTTGTCAGCACGGCAGGCAATTCGCCGCAATCCACCGAATACTGGGGACGACCTTCTTCTGACAATGAGAAAGAAAGTTTCACTTTTCCGTCGGGAGAATAAACAGTTTCCACATTTTCAGCAGAAAGGGTTGTGATGCCGAATGTTGCAATTGCAAAGAATGCCAGTAGTCGTTTCATTATTAGTGTTATTATTTTACGAAAGATATGTAACTTGAAAATCAATAACAATATGTAATAATGAAAATATAAACGAATTTAAAACCTTAATACTTGATTACCAACGGTTTAATCTAAAATATACTACTAAAAAATATAAATGGAAAATAAAACTTTTTTGTGCCTAAATGGATGAAATTCCCTTAATCTGCTCCTCGAATTCCTGAGGGAAAAGAGCTTTCAGACGAGTCCTCGAACGGTACGCATATATGGTGGAACGGGAGTATCTCAGAAGTATGGAAATCCGGTCCGTGCTGTCGATTCCCAGACGGATCAGAGCATAAATCCTCAGTTCCGGAGTCAGGACATACGGATCCTTTATCGAAATTCTGTACTCCGGCTGAAGGAAATTATTGAAATCAGCGATGAAAGTAGGGAACAATGACAAGAAAGTCTTGTCAAAAACACTGTAGAACGACGCCCATTCCTCCTCCACCACGGCATTAGACTTAAGGTCACGCTTAAGTGTCTGGATATCTCCTGCGATGGCTTTCTTGTTCAGATTCTTCCTGTACTTGTCCAGCCGCTCTATTCTGGAAATGCACTCAAGCATCAGCTGGGTGATATAGGTGTTCTTGATATTGCTTGACTCCTTTACTATCCTGTTCGCTTCTTCCTGAAGTGACTGGGACTCAGTGAGTTCGTCTTTCATCACCTCCAGTTTCCTGCGCTGGCTCTTGTTCACGAACAGGAGCACGGTCATAAGCAATAGCAGGAAGCACAGCACACCGAAGCCAGCATACAATATCTTGAGATCCTTCTTCTTGTCCTCTATATAGGACTCATTGACAATGGAGATGAGAGGTGCCAATGCATCCACCTTCAGCCTTGCCTTGCAGAAGTTCGCGTCGTCCAGGGCCTTGTTCAGATAAGAGTAGGCTCTCTTGATGTCCCCGTCCTCGTAAAGCATCGTAGCAAGCATCCTGAGCGCCACATATTCCTTCTTTGCATTGACAATATCCGAATAGGCGGAAGCTATCATATAATCCTTTGCGGCATCATTCCATCCTATTGAAAGATAAATATCCGCAATGGCGATGGCTACAGGGCCGTTTTCGGGAGACTCCGGTGAAAGCGAGCCATACCTCTTCAGTAGAACGTCCAATGCACTCTTATAGTCCCCTTCAAGCAGAAAACGCTCACTTTTGCCCACAACATTGTCAGGAAACTGGCTGGCAATGGAATCTTTGTACACGGAGGCTTTGGAACTGTAATACTGTTTCAGGCTCTGGTCAATGCCAAGTCCCTCAAGCGACTCATATATGCTCATATAGAAGAGGTACAGCTCTTCCCTGCTTTTTTCGGACAATGCACTCCGGTCTACCCGGTTCAGAGTTGCCAGGGCGTCATAACTCATTCCCGAGGTCATATACTGCTTGGCCAGAGCCAGAGATGATATGCTTATATAATCATGACGGCCGAGTTCTTTGGCCGCGTCAAGAGACCTGACAGCATAGAACGTCGCAGAATCCGTTCTGTACCTGTCGAATGTCCGGCGCATTGTAAAATACAGCAAGTACTTCTGCTCCAATGTTTTACTATGCGTCAAGGCCGTCCTGCAAGAATCCAGGCGATCTTCCCTAACCCTGTCATATTCACTTGCATGGCGGATAACATTGTCCAGGTCAGACAATGTGATTCTGTCCGTATCATGCCGCTCAGCACCCTGGCAGAGTGTCGAAAGCAATGAGAATATGACAAGTAGAGTTTTCAACATAAGAGATGAAGGCTTCAAAATCAAATGGTAAATTTACTAAAAATATCTACCTTTACAATCGTAGCCTAATGGCAAAAAAATATGAAACAGAATGGAAATACATAATTCAACCCTGCCTCAGATCAAACTCGGTATGCTTCAGGCATCGGACCACGCCATCATATTCGACAAGATAGCCATAATAGATGACAATCTGGACCCTGGACAGAAGGACAAGCGGATCGGCGCACCTCTCAACAAGCCGCTTCCGACGAAGATATTGGTAGGCCTCTGCCTGATGTGCATTGACGGAAGCATTGACCTGAAACTGAATCAGACAGAGTACCATATGGAGAAGAATGACTGTCTTCTCGGAATGCCGGGCTTCATTGCGGAGCATATTTCAATGTCGGGAGAATGCAAAATGATCGTCATCGCGGCCGCTCAGGATTTCCTGGGAAAGTCTCCTATGAAAGGGACAGAGACTGCCCGCAAGTGGATGATACAGAAAGGGGAACCTTCCGTGATACATTTTCCTGATGAAATCTGCAGTTCATTCCTGTCAGGATACAAATGCTTCAGACAGACTTACGATTTGGCTCATCAGGATTACAGGAACGAGATACTTATCTGCTTCCTGCACACGGCATTGGCACTGTTCTCATCTTGGCTGAAACAGACGGGCGAAACAGAGCACGGACTCTCGATTCCGAGAAAGAAGGACCTCGTGATGAAGTTCCTCAATGATGTACACGAATTCTGCAACAAGGAAAGAAGCGTGAGTTTCTACGCCGAGCGGTGCTGTCTGTCACCCAAGTACTTCGCCAAGATCATCACTGACGCGATGGGCAGGAAGCCGGGCGACATCATCAAGGACAATGTGATACTTGAGGCAAAGGTCCTGCTTATCGCCAAGTCATACTCCATCCAGCAGGTCAGCGACAAGCTTAACTTCCCTAACCCGTCCTTCTTCTGCAAGTATTTCAAGGCTGTAACAGGAACGACTCCGCGAAAGTATCAGCTTCGCGGAGATAAAGTTTCTGAGGATGCCAAGGATTCTACTTTGTAGGAATGCGGAAGGCGTCAGACGGAAGCGAGGTGTTCTTCTTCACCTCTTTCATCTCATAGGTATTGGTGATGCCCACGGTCTCTTCCATAATCATCTTCACCAATACGCAGTCGGATTTGCGGTAGGTCAGGACAATCTTGGAATAGCCCCTGTGCCCCGCAGCCGAAGCAGTGAGCGTAACCACGTATCCCTCAGCCGTTTCAGAAGCGGCAAGTTTCGCATTGTTGGCCGCTGCCACAGTCTCGGGATCGCCTTTGATGCAGTTCACAAGTGTATTTGCAAGACTTCCCATCAGCGCGTTTTTGGAAGTGTCGAAGGTCATGGCCTTTCCACCCTTGTTCATATGGAACTTGTTTCCGTTCACCACCAGCAGTTCGCCGGCAGGTTTGGAATAACGCATCGTAAGATGTCCGTCAGGAGTGAAGTACAATGTTCCCTCAGATGCAATCTTACGGCCTGACGCCTTGATGGTCTTTACCTGAGTGAATTTGCTCTCGATATTCTTTACAGAAGCATTGGCCTTCAATATCTTGGCTACCACAGGCGAAGACGCAGGAGCTGCGGCAACCGCCTGACCTTCAGCAGCAGAGACAACAGATGCGTGGCAGGACAATGCTGCAGCTGCAAAAGCAGCGATAATGGACATGCATCTCATATTGATTCTATTCATAAAGACCGCCATTGATTCCGATAGTCTGGCCGTTGATGTAGGCAGCCTTGTCTGAAACGAGGAACGCCACGAGTTCGGCCACTTCCTCCGGCTCACCGAACCGTTTTGCAGGAATGGTCTTCTTGAGTTCAGCCTCATCGAGCCCCTCTACCATATCAGTACGGATAAATCCCGGTGCAACAGCATTGACAGTAACCTTTCTTGCAGCGACTTCCTGGGCGAGAGCCTTTGTGGCAGCGATGATTCCGCCTTTGGCCGCTGAATAGTTGGTCTGGCCCGGCAGGCCTTTCTGTCCGGACAATGATGCCATGTTCACGATGCGGCCTCTCTTGTGCACCACCATCGGCTGGAGAAGAGGACGGGTGACATTGTAGAAACTGTCCAGATTGGTCTTCATCACCTTGTACCAGTCGTCCTGTTCCATCCACAGGAGAAGGTTGTCGCGACGGATGCCGGCATTGTTCACAAGCACCTCGACGAACTCGTCCGGATGCGCCTGCTGCCACCCTTTAAGGGCTGAAACAGTCGCCTCATTGTCGCTGACGTCGAATTTCAGCAGCTCGGCAGAACCGCCTGCAGCAGTAATCTGCTCCAATGTCGCGCGTGCCGCCTCGTCGTTCGACACATAATTTATTATCACGTGATATCCTTCAGATGACAGTTTGAGGCACACGGCCTTTCCGATTCCGCGGCTTCCGCCTGTAACCAATGCTATTTTCATTGTCAATGTTTTTTATTCCAAAAGTGCTAATTTAGTAATCCAAAATCTCTTTTTCAAGTGATTCGGCATCCAAGATGAAGCCGCAGGTGATTACGGATGTCTTGGAAACGCCGAGAATGCCGTGCAGATTCAGGCTCTGTCCGGTCAGGAGCAGGTTCTGAACAGGGGTGCGCGGCGAAAGGAACGTCGTGAGCGGGTTGTGATAATCTTTCACCACTCCGAAAGCGGCTCCGTTCGGAGACGACGTATAACTGTGCCAGGTGAGCGGCGAACTCATATAGATCTTGTCAATGCAGTCCCTGATGCCATGGATACGGGCATTGAGCAGGTCCAGACACTCATTCAGTTTCTTCTGCTTGACCGCCTCATACTCAGCGCCCCTCGTGCCAGGATTCATCCCGTCCCACTCGCCGACAAGGCTCCAGTCCATAGGAGAGAGTATGTCAATGCATTCCGCATACTTGCCCTGCTTCGGAGGATAGAAATGCACCATGATGCTGTCTGTATGGCTATAGTCTGTTCCCCACAAATCCACGTCGTGGGTATGCACGAACAGGTTCTTGTTCATATACGGCAATGTGTCCGGCTTCAGGATGACATTGGCCGTGAACACTCCGTAGGAGTTCTTCAGATGGGACATCCTGTTGCGGAATACCTTCTTCACCTGCTTGCACTCTTCGATGAGCCCGACGGTAAGCGCGGGATGAATGTCCGAGATGACCCAGTCAGCGGTGAAGCGTTCCACCTCGCCTGCGGCATTGACAGCATCCACGCTGGAAACGCGTCCGTCATCCGATATGTGGATAGTGTCCGCTCTCATTCCGGTAAGGATGCGTCCGCCACGCGAGCGGAGTTCCTCGGCAAGTTTTGCCGCTATCAATGCTCCGCCGCCAAGTTTGCGCTTCTCGTCATATCCCAGACGCCACGAGCTGTCCACGAATGAGTTGGTCGCCTGCACATAGACATACATAGGAAGCGTCTCCCTGTCCAGTTCCATCTTCATCATCGAGCCACACAGGATATCACGCAACCTCTTGTCGGTTATGGAGTTGCACAGGAATTCATACGCTGACTGCCCGAACATGTCGAACATGTCTGTCTCAGGCTTGAACGAGTCGAACATCCTGTCGCCGATCTCCTTCAGTACCTTGGAATATTTATGGAGTTCCTCCGCATGAGTCGGAAAGTATTCGGCCAGCCGTTCAGCAAAACGCAGATGACCGGACGGCACAGGATATGAGGCCACTTCCTGAAGGTCCTTGTCCGCGAAGGAGATTTCATCGAAACAGTCCTTGTCCAGGCATTTCCACGGCAAGTCCATCAGGTCGAAATACTTGAACAGCGAATAAAGCGGCTGTCCCGGTTCGAGCCCCCCTACGTAGTGGAATCCCGTATCGAAACTGTGAGCCTTGCCATCTGAGCCCCTGCGTGTGAATGTCTGAATATTCCCTCCTATCTGGCGTTCCTGTTCAAGCACCGTCACATCGAAACCATGCCGGGCGAGAATGACTCCACACTCCAGCCCGCCGATTCCGCTTCCTATTATTATTGCGCTGTTCTTCATTATTTTGTGATTCTTTTCGCAAACCTTCTGATCTTCAGCATCTGGCGGAAGAAGAACGGTTCGAGAGTGTAAGTTATAAGTATCGTGGTGACCATTCCCACGAGCGTACTGAACCCGATGGAACGGATTGCAGGATGGGTCGCGAAGAACATTGACAAGACCACTACTATCAACACGAAAGCGGAGAAGAAGATCGCTGTCTTATGCCATTCCAGCAGGCTTTTGCGGCCGGAACGGGCCTCCACGAGAAGTCCTTCCATCACGAATATGCTGTAGTCCACTCCGATTCCGAAGATGAACGTGGAGATGATGATATTGATCAGATTGAACTGTATTCCGAACAATGCCATAAGTCCCTCGACCACATACCAGCTGAACGCCATCGGCATAAACGCTATCAGCGCCACCAGGATATTCCTGAATGAGATCAGGAGGACGATGAGGACGAAAATGGAGGATATGAGCAATATCACATTGAAGTCATCGTGCACGATGGACACCATATTTCCGGTGTAATAGAACGGGTCAGCGACTATTATATGCGGAAGTTCAGCAAGCCTGTCGCTCACCTTCATTCTCAGATCCTGTTTCAGCTTGACTGGCGTGAACACCAGGAACCTGCCGTCATCCATCTTTTCCACCAATGTCGTGCTCAGTCCGTCCGGCAGAATCTGTTCCTCATAGAGCGAGCCCGGTTCGTAGTCCGCCTCGAGCATTGCCGTAAACGGAGCGAACATCGACGGGTCCAGGCCGTATTTCCGGGCAGCATCGGACACGAGCGAAAAGGCTCTCTGTGAACGTGTTACGCCAACTCCGCCATTCCACCACGAGTTCCATTTGGCGATACGCTCCTGCTGCTCGGCCTCAGGCACGAACAATACGGATGCCATCTTGGAATAAGACGTGAGCATCCCCGCCTGCTGCATTGAATCGCAGACATTGACAAGTGCCTTATTGTTCACTAATGCCTCGTCGAGGCTTTCTCCAGCTGCAGCGAAATAGACCTGCACGTCATTGCCCAAATTCTTCTGGGCGTACAGTGCCTCCGAAGCCCTGGTCTGCGGTGAAACATAGCCGATATTCTTCAGGTCAGAATCGAAGGTGACCTTGCCGGAGAACGCCACGCCCACGACGATCAGTGCAATCACGCCGCCTATGAGCCACTTGTTCTTGTCATAAGGCATATCATTGAACCTGGCCACCATCGCGAAGACCTTCTCATTCTTGCGTGTATCGTCCTTCTTCAGGAAGTGAGGCAGGAAAATCAGGCCGAAAAGCGTGCTGGCGACCAATGATACGGACGCGAAGATTCCGAAGTCCCTAAGCAGGTCACTTTCCGTGAAAAGCAGGCCCAGGAAGGCTCCGACCGTAGTCAGACAGCCGAGGCAGACCGGTACCGACTCATCCTTCAGCACCGCCGCCGAATCGCCGACATACTTGAAATGCGTCAGAATATGCAGGATATAGCTTATCGCCACGCCGAGGATAATCGAACCGATGCCGAGTGCCATCAGCGACATTGTCCCTTTCAGGAAATACATGAAGGCCAATGCCACGAACGCACCGAAGGCTACAGGGAGCACGTTCATCGGTATAAACGAGAAGCTCCTGAACGACAGGCACAGCACTATCAGTATAATTATCAATGAGATACCCACCGTCATGAACAGATCTCGCTTTATCACTCTCGAGTTGCCGAAGCTGCGGACCGGGGCCCCGTGATAATACACCTGCGCATCAGGATGAAGCTGGGTAAACTCCTCCGCAAGGGACTCGATTTCGCCTACCAGCTGCGAGCTCGCGCGTGTGTCGAATGCGGTCAATGCAGGTGAGACGAAGGCCAATGCCACTGTGCTGTCAGCGCAGAAAAGGTGCGAGTCAATGATGGTGAACCCCGCTGATGATCCGGTATCTTTCTTTCCGAATCCGAGCGAGCCGGCAAGGACGTTGCGCAGGCCGAGAGGGTCGGTGGAGACCATCTGCGTGGCGGAACCGGTCTCGTCATTCATCACCGTTTCATAGTTCACGGCCATCATGCTGTCCACCGCGTGAGGTGTCAGCAGAGTTTCGAACTTGCTGTAGCAGGATGTGTCCACGAAGGAAGGCACGTGCGCCATCGCGAAGTCCAGCGCCATGAACGGCAGGTCGTCGTCGATTCTGTAAAGGACATTGTCAATGCAGTGTGACGCGGAATCTCTCACCATCAGCGAGTCCACGAATTCGTCTGCATAGGATGACAATGTATAGGTGTCCAGAGTGGTGTCGCGGGACGTTATCTGGATGAAAATCTTGTCCTTGACTTTCAGATTGCCGAAAGCCAGGCCGCTGTCAGAGGTCGCTGCTGACGGAAGAAGCTTGGTAATGTCCTCTTCGTACTGGACTTTCAGTCCGAAATAGACAGAAAAAACTACAAGCGCCCCGAGAATGGTGTACATCAATGATTTACGATTCTCGAAAAACTTGTAGAGTGAAGTAAAAAACTTTGTCATCTTACTATTTCAATTCCTTGAACTTGGACTTCCACTGTCGGTAGAATTCCGGTTCTGATGGTTCCAGAACTCCATCGGAAGTGGTAAAAAGCTGTATTGTGGAAGCCGTGAGCACTACTTTATCATCCCGCTCACGTCTTATCTCATATTCAAAACAAATTTTCGCGCCTCTTGACGGCTTGTATTTTATTGTCACAAGCAGCACGTCATCATAAGAGGCAGAATGCATGAAGCGCACGTGGTAGTCGAAGATGGGGCAATAGTATCCGTTCTCCACTATTGTGACATAGCTGAGGCCATATTTCCGGCCAAATGCTTCACGGGCGTCTTCCATATATTTCAGATAGTTTCCGTGCCACACGACACGGATAGGATCGACTTCCGAGAATCGCACGGCAACTTTTACCGTTTCACTCAATGCCATCGTTGCTATAGTTTATAATCCTAACTGTTTCTATTTGCTGAAGTTCAGTTCGGGGTCGGGACTTACTAATCGACAATGAAGATCTTGATATCTCCATTGGCAAGCATCTCGCCGCCGGAGAACGTTTCCGTATGGACCAGCGACATTCCCATCGCCTCCCCCGTCACGGTAACACGCGTCCGCAAGTTCTCACCTGCAGCAGGCCTTCTGCTAATCCTGAAAGCCTTGATCTCACCAATCAGCCCGATATGCGGCTCTTCCCCTGCAAGAAAATACCTGTAGCCGGCAAACGCAGCAGCACTCTGGGCCGAATGTTCAATGATTCCAGGTTCCAACAGATGACCGTCAATGCAGAAAACATTGTCCTCCAATACGGTAAGCCCCGTCTCCCCGCCATTTTCATCAGCCGAGAAAAGAGTATCCACCATCGTCATCGGAGGCCGCTGCGGAATGAGGCGGAAAATCTCCTCGCCCCTCGCGAGCACCTTGTCATCCATAGAACCTGAATTCATATTGAAAACCTAATTACATTCTGTCATAGACAAAATCATAGAGGGCACCGAATGTCTGGATCTTAGACACTTCTGAACCCTGGATCTTGATACCGAAGTTGGACTCGATCAGAGCAACCAGGTCCACGAGGCTCAAGCTGTCAAGCTCAAGTGTATCCTTGATAGGAGCGTCAGGTGTAATGACAGACTCATCCACTTCAAATTCCTCTGCGAGCGCAGAATTGATTTTTTCGATTAATTCCTGTTTTTCCATTTCTAAAATATGTTTATTCGATTATTATTACCTACAGATTACGCACAATCAATGTCGAATTGGTTCCGCCGAAGCCGAACGAGTTGGACAAGAATGTGTCGAAATGCTTTTCAATCCTCGTAGCTGGAATCAGCAGTTTTGCAGAATCCTCATCCGGATTTTCGAAATTGAGGTTGGCAGCGATAAAGTCATTCTTCATCATCAGGATTGAATAGATGACCTCACTGGCACCAGCCATCCACATCTCGTGGCCAGTCTGCGACTTGGTACTGGTAACCTCCACCTTCTGGTCGCCGAAGACATTGAAAATAGCCTTTGCCTCATTGGTATCACCCACGTGAGTCGATGTAGCATGAGCATTGATATATCCGATTTCAGCCTTGTTGATACCGGCGCGACGGATTGCCATCTCGAGCGAACGGCTCGGGCCCTCCACGTTCGGAGATGAAATGTGGTCACCGTTGCCTGAGAAGCCGTATCCGAGAACCTCAGCGATGATAGGAGCACCTCTGCGTACAGCAGACTCATAACTCTCAATGATGACTGTCGCTGCACCGCCACCCGGCACCAGACCGTCACGGTCACGGTCGAACGGACGACATGCCTTTTCCGGCTCGCTCTCTCTTGTAGAGAATGCTGAAATACCGTCGAAAGAACCTACTGACCAAGGATTCACCTCCTGGGCACCACCGCAGACAACCATATCCTGAAGACCGTTCTGGATAAGCAGGGCACCAAGACCGATAGCATGTGAACCGCTGGCGCAAGCTCCTGAAACTGTGAGATTTATACCTTTCAGTTTGAAAAGACAGCCGAGGTTCATGGTGACAGTACTGTTCATTGACTGGAAGATAGCACCCGAGCCGCAGAGAGTCGTGTCCTTCTTCTCACGCATAGTATCAACAGCATTGACAACAGGCACGGTAGAACTGTCATTTCCATAAAGGAGACCCACCTCGTGCGAATTCAGGTAATCCTGGTCGATTCCCGCATTGCGCAATGCATCTCTTGTCGCGCAGTAAGCATATTTTGCCTGCTCCGGCATAAACACTCTCTGTGAACGGGAGAGTTCCTTTCTCAAATCCGGTTCCACAAGTTTTGCGGTCAATGCAGAACGGAAACCCATCGCCTTGCGTTCCGGGTCGAATATGATTCCTGACTTGCCGTTGTACAGCGCATCACGCACTTCATCCAATGTACTGCCGAGACAGGAATATATTCCCATTCCGGTAATTACTACTCTATGTTGTTCCATTTCCAAATAATTATCTTGTTATGTAATACTCTTATACTAAACTACTTGCCTAATACATTGTCAATATCGGAGAACAATTTCCTCCTGTCTGAACGCAGACGTTCCAAAAGTCCGGATTTTTCTCCGTTCAATGCCTTGATATCCCTGATCAGCTCACACACCCATCCGGCATAAGCCCATTCGAAAAGGCAGAGCGCAGGGAACAGCGCCACATAGACAATTCCGGCCAGAAGACTCGCCTTCATCCAAGTAATGATGAACGTGATAAGCCCGAAAACCGGAAATATAAACAATGCGTTGAGCGCAATGAGGAAGGTTCCGGAGAACATCTTGTCCTCAGCCCTGTCAGCAAAATATTTAGGTATGAACCACGCGGGAAGCGCCGGCCACAATGCGAACACTGCCAACGGGGCAAGAATAATCAGGACAGCCACCTGCACGAGCATATCCACAAGAGAAGGAGTCTTGTCCAGTTCCTTCTCGGAGAGTCCGCTCTTCTTCAGATCGGCGCCGAAGGTCAATGCTTCTGCATAAAGATCATTGACAGCAGCCTCGTCAGATGCCTTGGCCGCGTCCAGCGCAGCTACGAGCTTTCTGTCGGACTCGAGTTTCTGCGGGAGCAATGCCGGGTCGAGATTCTGTGTCAATGCGTATTTTTCTCCATATGAACTCTGTCTGATGAAGTCGATGGCATCGTAGTTTTCCACGTCATCGATACTCAGCATCATCCTCTTGATCTGCTCACGTACAAGTGCATTGACCTGCCTCTGCGCAGTCCTCGGCTTAGTCTTGTATAATTCGTAAAACGGCTTCAGAGATATCGGAGTGCCGTATTTTATCAATGTCTCGGTACGCAGCCATCTATATTCGGAATAGTGGTTGCAGCTCGGCAGGATGAAGATTTCCTTCTCGAAGCCACCCATTTCAGCAGCGTCGAATGCCATCTTCGTATATCCGTAAGAAAAGGTTCCGAGCCAATGTTTGTCCTGATGTCCGGCTTCAGGGAAAATCACGACTGTATTACCGTCGAGAAGGGATTTTTCGGAATCACGGAACGTGGCGCCGTTGTTTTCCAATGCCTTTTCACCTTCCCAGTTCAGTCTGAAAGCCGGCAACAAGCCGATGGAACGAAGGAATTTATCAGCGATTGGACTCAGAGCGAAGACATCCGCCCTGACTATCAAGTGCACCAGCCTGTCTCTGATGGACAGCAAAACACCCAAAGCGTCATTCATCGCGTTCTGGTGATCTGACACGACAAGAAGCGGGGTTCCATCCTCTGGAACATTCTCAGTATTCAGATAATATACTTTTTTGTAGTAGATTTTTTCTGTCAAAAATCTAACATACGCCTTAAACCAACGGTACAATACCGGCATATTGGCCTTTGCCATAAACAATAAAGTTTCTAGCCCGACAATTCGGGGAGGTTTTAGTCTGTAAGCGTGAATAACATCTGCCGCTTACTTGCACGCATATTTTGCAAATATAGGTATTTTTTTTGACAATATGGTCCATTTTGAATTTTGGCAGCGGCTCCGTATCATGGCGGCTGTGGTGAAAGCGGATAAAGTGTTAAGCGACAGGAATAAACAAAAAAAACAGACTCACCGTAATAGTGAATCTGTTTCTGAATTTGTGGAGATAGACGGAGTCGAACCGACGACCCTCTGCTTGCAAAGCAGATGCTC